>Ga0334901_1000230_pt1 | contig 89183 bp, 77 predicted proteins | sample GraSluR3_MG_3_FD_207216 | JGI IMG/M metagenome (GOLD analysis project Ga0334901, IMG submission 207216) | Sludge microbial communities from methane-producing bioreactor in Wageningen University, Netherlands - Granular Sludge_15_08-R3 | ecosystem: Engineered > Bioreactor > Anaerobic >...
TGAACCTGGGAAGATGTCAATCCAGTAACTTTGACGCCCAGGTAGCAGAAACGACCATCAGCATGATAGCCTATCTGTTATTGACACTGCGTTTCCGGTACGATAACTACGAGTCGAAAGGGGCACTTTATCGGTCAATGAACGCCGATGTGCTCAGGGAAACACTCGACAGACGGCTATGGGGGCTGTTCATCGAGTTAGTCTGCTCAGTATGCGAGGTATTGGAGATGGATGCCGATGATTTACTTGAAAAAATGTTGGCCAATCCAAAAGCAGAATCCATGATCATTGCACTGTGTTGTTCGGTGATGGTTAAGGACGATTGAGAAATTGTAAAATATAAAATGTTATAGTACAGAGATATAGATAATAATGCATGTCCCTTCTATTTCTTTGTCAATGGTTTGAGGGAAGTGCGAAACATGAGTAATTTTAAAATGCTTTGACTTTTCTTCAGCATTCAGTATTCATCTTTCGTATGGTTGAGCCGCAGCAATTTAACCAGTTCTACCACCAGGATAGGCACCAGTGAGAGTGCACCCACGTAGAGCCAATGGATGCTGTCCATCGGTATCACTCCGAAGATGCGGCTTACGGCCGGAATCAGCAATACCGCCATCAGCAGCAGCGCCGACAGGAAGATGGCACCCAGCAGCGGCAGGTTGCTGAAGATACTGGTGCGGAAGGAGGAGCGTTTGTTGGAGTGCAGATTACGCACGTGCAGCAGCTGGGAGAATCCCAATACGGCAAATGCCATGGTGCGCCCCAACACTTCCGGATCTTCGAGTCCTGCCTCGTTCCCATCGCGAAGTCCAATCAGATAGGCAGCCAGCGAGATGAGGCCAATGGTGGCACCCTGGTAGAAGATGCGCCAGATCATCCCCTTGGTGAAGAATCCCTGTTTGGGATCGCGCGGACGACGGGTCATGATATCCTTCTCCGCCGGGTCCATGCTGAGCGCCAGTGCCGGCAGGCTGTCGGTCACCAGGTTGATCCAGAGGATCAGGATCGGGGTGAGCGGATTGCCGATGTTGAAGATGGAGGCGATGAAGATGAGCAGCACCTCGCCCACGTTGGCCGAGAGCAGGAACTGTATTGCCTTGAGGATGTTGTCGTAGATGCGTCGGCCCTCCTCCACCGCCCCCACGATGGTGGCGAAGTTATCGTCGGTAAGGATCACGTCGGAGGCATCCTTCGCCACCTCGGTGCCCACGATACCCATCGAGACACCGATGTCGGCCTGCTTCAGTGCCGGAGCGTCGTTCACACCGTCGCCGGTCATCGCCACGATCTGGCCCTGCGACTGCCAGGCCTGCACGATGCGCACCTTGTGCTCGGGCGCCACCCGTGCGTATACTGAATAATCCTTCACATCACGCCGCAGTGACTCATCGGTCATCGCCGCCAGGTCACTGCCGGTGATGGCACGGTCACCGTCGTGGTAGATGCCGATCTCATCGGCGATGGCCACGGCGGTCACCTTGTGGTCGCCGGTGATCATCACGGGACGGATGCCGGCGGTGCGGCACTTCCTTACCGCCTCCACCACCTCGGGACGGGCTGGGTCTATCAGTCCGAGTAAGCCGACAAACACCAGCTCCTGTTCTACCGTCTCGGCACTCACCCCGGCAGGCAGTGCGTCTATATCGCGGTAGGCTACTGCCAGCACACGCAGTGCCGACTGCGCCATGCGATGGTTCTCCTCGAGGATGGTCGACCGGTCCTCGTCGGTAAGTGGACGCACCTTGCCATGCATCAGGATGGCGGTGGTGACCGCCAGCACCTCGTCGAGACCACCCTTCACATTGACACGCAGCTGACCCTCTTCCATCCGGTTGATGGTGGCCATGCGCTTGCGTTCCGAGTCGAAGGGAACCTCCTCCTGTCGAGGGTATTGCTTTTCCAGTTCGTTCTTGTTCATCTTCAGCTCCAGTGCCGCATCCACGATGGCGGTCTCGGTGGGATCACCTGCCGTCTCATGCGTTCCCTCCTCCGTCATCTTCAGATGGGCATCGGTGCAGAGCAGCGAGCTCATCAGCAGCATCCGTTCATCTTTGTCAAGCTCTTCCGGCAGCGGTGCATTGCGGAAGTCGATGCGGTTACCACCGCTCCACCCCTCTACGATGGTCATCTTGTTTTGTGTGAGGGTACCGGTCTTGTCGGAGCAGATCACGGTGGTGCTGCCCAGCGTCTCCACCGATGGGAGGGTGCGCACGATGGCGTTCTGCTTCACCAGGCGTTGTACGCCGATGGCCAGCACGATGGTGGAGACGATCTGCAACCCCTCGGGGATGGCCGCCACCGCCAGGCTCACCGCCATCATCAGCATCTTCAGCCAGTCGTTGCCATAGAGGATGCCCACACCGAAGATCAGCGCACAGATGCCCAGCGCCACGTACCCCAGTATGCGGCCCAGCTGATGCAGCCGCTTGCCCATGGGGGTGTCGGTGTTCTCGGTATGCTGCAGCATGTGGGCGATCTTACCCACCTCGGTCTCCATGCCGGTGCCCACCACGACCCCTTTTCCGCGGCCATAGGTCACCACGCTGGTAGAGAAGGCCATGTTGTCGCGGTCACCCAGCGGCACCTCACCCTCATCCAGTAGCCCGTTATGCTTCTCCACAGGCACCGACTCACCCGTGAGGGCCGACTCCTGCACCTTCAGGTTTACCGCCTCCAGCAGTCGCAGATCGGCCGGGATGATATCACCCGTATCGAGGATCACTATGTCACCCGGCACGATGGCGGTGGAGACCACCTCCGCCACCTGTCCCCGGCGCAACACCTTGGTCTGCGGTGCACTCATCCGGTTCAGTGCCTCGAGCGACGACTGTGCCTTCCGCTCCTGTACCGTTCCGATGATCGCGTTGATGATCAGGATGGCCAGGATCACATAGCTCTCGGTCAGTCCCTCTTGATGCATCACGCCAATCACACCCGACACGATGGCGGCGATGAGGAGGATCACCACCATGCTGCTCTTGAACTGCTCGAAGAAGATGGCAACCAGCGATTTCTGCTTTTCAGACTGCAGCTCATTGGGACCATGCGTGGCGAGCCGTTGTTTCACCTCCTCATCTGAGAGTCCGGAATCGGCATCAACGTTGAGCTGACGCAGCAATTCATCTGCCGGCTGACTGTAATAGGGTTTCATTGATTGTTTTTTAGGTTGTTGGATATCTCATCTCCTGGTGTGGCTGCCCCCCTGCCGTATGGGGTGGAGGTTGGCGCTGACAGGTTTATAAACAACTGACAACGGTAAATGTTTACCTTCTGAACGACTCCCTACCCGGCCAATCTGATATGTTATAAAACATAACCGTAACATTTCTCTTTGTCATCCTTATTTTATAAATTGCAACGCTGATCACGACAAGTTGACTTTGCCGGTCTCACGCCGTTGCAAAGTCATTTTTCATATCGCCACGTCGCAGCTGATCTGCTTGACGGAAAGGCAGTAGAGGTGAGCAGTATGATGTTTAATCCAAACAACCAACATTATACATTTAATAAAATTCTAATCATGAAAGTGTACAAAACAAATGAAATCAAGAACATTGCTGTCATTGGCAATGCCGGATCAGGTAAGACCACCCTCGCAGAGGCCATGCTCTTCGAGAGTGGTCTGATAAAACGACGCGGATCCGTGGATGGGAAGAACAGCGTGAGCGACTACTTCCCCGTAGAGAAAGATTACGGCTACTCAGTCTTCTCTACGGTTTTCTCCTATGAGTGGAAGGATAAGCTGATGAACTTCATCGATTGTCCCGGATCAGATGATTTTGTGGGAGGGGTGATCTCCGCACTCCATGTAACCGATATGGCGCTGATGCTCATCGATGGAGCCAACGGCGTGGAGGTGGGTACCGTGAACCAGTTCCGCTACGTGGATGAGCTGAAGAAACCGATGGTACTGCTGGTGAACCAGATGGACCACGACAAGGCAGACTACGACAATACCCTGGCCGGGCTCCGCGAGTTCTACGGCAACAAGGTGGTGCCGGTGCAATATCCAACGGGCAGCGGCAGCTCCTTCAACGGCATCGTCGACGTGTTGAAACAGAAGTTCTACAAATGGACGCCGGGAGCCACCGCACCGGAGGTGCTGGAGATCCCCGACAGCGAGAAGGAGCGTGCCGGTGAATACTATCAGGTGCTGCTCGAAGCAGCCGCCGAGAATGACGAGGGACTGATGGAGAAGTACTTCGATCAGGGGTCACTCACCGAGGAGGAGATGCGTGACGGCATCCACAAGGGGATGCTCGACCATACCCTCTTCCCGCTCTTCTGTGCCTCCGCAGAGAAAAACATGGCGGTGCACCGTATCATGAACTTCCTCAACATGGTGGCCCCCTCACCCGATGAGGTGCCGGCTCCCCTCAACAGTGAAGGAGAAGAGGTGAAACCCGACGCCACTGCATCCGCCAGCCTCTTCTTCTTCAAGACCACTGTCGAGCCTCATATCGGTGAGGTCTCCTACTTCAAGGTGATGTCGGGTACCGTGAAGGAGGGGGATGACCTGGCCAATAGCAACCGCTCCTCGAAGGAACGTCTGGCACAGCTTTACACCGTGGCGGGGCAGATCCGCACCAAGGCAGAGGAGCTGCATGCCGGCAGCATCGGTGCCGCAGTGAAGCTGAAAGACGTGCGCACCGGCAACACGCTCAATGCCAAGGGGAGCGATAACCGGTTCGACTTCATCAGATACCCGGAGCCGCGATATCGTCGTGCTATCCGGGCGGTGAACGAATCCAACTCCGAGAAGATGAGCGAGGCGCTCACCCGTATGAAGGAGGAGGATCCCACCTGGATCGTGGAGGTCTCAAAAGAGTTGAAGCAGACCATCGTATCGGGTCAGGGTGAGTTCCACCTGCGCACCCTCAAATGGCGACTGGAAAATAACGATAAGATAGAGATCGAATACCTGGAACCGAAGATACCTTACCGTGAGACCATCACCAAGACGGCACGTGCCGACTACCGGCATAAGAAGCAGTCGGGTGGCGCCGGTCAGTTCGGCGAGGTGCACCTGATCGTGGAGCCTTACAGTGAAGGGCTGCCCATGCCGGAGGTCTACCGCTTCAATGGACAGGAATTCAAGGTACAGAACCGCGATACACAGGTGATCGAGCTCGACTGGGGTGGCAAGCTGGTCTTCGTGAACAGCATCGTGGGTGGTGCTATCGACACCCGTTTTCTGCCGGCGATCCTGAAGGGGATCATGGCCCGCATGGAACAGGGACCCCTCACCGGATCCTATGCCCGTGATGTGCGGGTGATCGTCTATGACGGCAAGATGCACCCGGTGGACTCGAATGAGATCTCCTTCATGCTGGCAGGCAGGAACGCATTCAGCACCGCCTTCAAGAATGCGGGACCCAAGATCCTGGAACCGGTGTACGACGTGACGGTCTCCGTGCCGGGTGAGTTTATGGGAGACGTGATGAGCGACCTGCAGGGACGCCGCGCCATGATCATGGGTATGGAGAGCGAGAAAGGTTTTGAGAAGCTGAAGGCTCGTGTACCACTAAAAGAGATGAACAGTTACTCCACCTCCCTCAGCTCCCTCTCGGGAGGCAGGGCCTCCTTCACCATGAAGTTCGCCAGCTACGAGCTGGTGCCCTCCGATGTGCAGGATAAACTGCTCAAGGCCTACGAGGAGCAGGAGAAGGAAGATTGACAACCCTATATTTCGTTTTCACAAAAGCAAGGGCAGCCCGCACGGACTGCCCTTCTTTTATTCGCACTAAAAGCTAAAAGCTAAAAGCTAAAAGCTTTTCTCCAGATTCCTTTTCAGCGCCTGCAGGAACTGCTGTGTGGTGAGCCAGCTGTCGCGCGGTGCATCGTTGCCGTGCACCAGCAGCGCCAGATCCTTGGTCATCTCACCCCCCTCAACGGTCTCGATGCAGACCTGCTCCAGCTTGTGGCAGAAGTCGATGAGCGGCTGGTTCTGATCCAGCTTGCCACGGTGTGCCAGTCCCCGGGTCCAGGCAAAGATGGAGGCGATGGGATTGGTGCTGGTCTCCTTGCCCTGCTGATGCTGGCGATAGTGGCGCGTCACCGTGCCGTGGGCCGCTTCGGCCTCCACCGTCATGCCGTCGGGGGTCACCAGCACGGATGACATCATCCCCAGCGAGCCAAAGCCCTGGGCCACGGTGTCGGACTGCACATCACCGTCGTAGTTCTTGCAGGCCCAGACGAAGCCGCCGTTCCACTTCATGGCGGAAGCCACCATGTCGTCGATCAGCCGGTGCTCGTAGGTGATGCCTGCCTTCGCGAATGCATCCTTGAATTCGTTCTCATACACCTCCTGGAAGATATCCTTGAAGCGGCCGTCGTAGGCCTTCAGGATGGTGTTCTTGGTGGACATGTAGAGCGGATACCCTTTGGTGAGCGCCATCTGGAACGAGGAGCGGGCAAAGCCGTAGATCGACTCGTCGGTGTTGTACATCGCCATGGCCACACCATCACCCTTGAAGTCATACACCTCCCAGCTGGTCTGTTCACCCTTCTCATCGGTGAAGGTGAGCGTCAGCTTTCCCTTCCCCTTGATCACCTTGTCGGTGGCACGGTACTGGTCGCCGAAGGCGTGACGTCCGATGATGATGGGCTCGGTCCATCCCTGCACGTAGCGGGGGATGTTGGAGCAGATGATCGGCTCGCGGAAGACGGTACCGCCCACGATGTTGCGGATGGTGCCGTTGGGCGAGCGCCACATCTTTTTCAGGCCGAACTCCTCCACCCGTGCCTCATCAGGCGTGATGGTGGCACACTTGATGCCCACGTTATATCTTTTGATCGCCTCGGCAGCATCAACGGTCACCTGGTCATCTGTGGCATCACGGTGCTGGATGCTCAGGTCGTAATACCTGATGTCGAGGTCGAGATAGGGAAGGATCAGCTCCTCTTTGATAAATGACCAGATAATTCTGGTCATTTCATCACCATCCAGCTCAACCACCGGATGGGTTACTTTTATTTTCTGCATGCGGTATCTTTATCTTTCGTTGATGGGTACAAATGGTTGTTTCTCCCGAACGTTCTTGTAAGCCGGACGGATCAGTCGTTTGCTGGCGAAGTTCATCTCCTCGATGCGGTGTGCCGACCAGCCCACGATGCGGGCCATGGCAAACAGCGGGGTGAATACCTCTGCCGGCAGACCGATGGCGTCATAGACAAAGCCGGAGTAGAAGTCCACGTTGATACAGGTGCGGGCCTTGGCAGTCTGCTTCTTGAAGCCCAGGAACACCTCCACGGCACGCTCCTCGATCAGCTCCATGAAGTTGAACTCCTCCTCACGTCCCTTCTCACGGGCCAGATCGCGCGCCATCTCCTTCAGCAGGCCCGCACGCGGGTCGCTCACGGTATAGACGGCGTGACCGATGCCATAGATGAGACCGGTACGGTCGAACGCCTCTTTCTTCAGTATCTTTGTCAGATAAGCATCGATCTGTTCCTTGTTGGTCCAGTCATCCACATTCTGCTTCATATCTTCCAGCATACCCTGCACCTTGATGTTGGCACCCCCGTGCAACGGTCCTTTCAGTGAGCCGATACCGGCGGCAATGGCCGAGTAGGTGTCGGTCTCGGTGGAGCTGGTGACGCGCACCGAGAAGGTTGAGTTGTTACCACCGCCATGCTCGGCATGCAGGATCAGTGCCAGGTCGAGGATCTTCACATCCAGCTCGGTGTAATTGTCGCGTCCCTTCATCATGAAGAGGAAATTTTCCGCCACGGAGCGGTCTTCGTAGGGATGACGGATGTGCAGTGAGCGCCCCATCTGATCGTGACGCATCACCTGATAGGCGTAGGCAATGATGGTGGGGAACTTGGCGATCAGGTTGAGTGACTGACGTACCAGGTTGTCGGGTGAGATGTCATCAGGGTTCTCGTCGTAGGCATAGAGCTCCAGCACGCTTCTGGCAAGTATGTTCATGATGTTCTTCCCCTTCAGTGAGAGGATGTTCATGGTGGCCAGGTGGTTCAGCGGCATGGTGTGTGCGATCATGTCGTTCACCGCGTCCAGCTCCTCCTTGCTGGGGAGACGTCCCGAGAGCAACAGAAAAGCGGTCTCCTCGAAACCGAGTCTGTTTTCAGACTGTACACCTTTCACCAGCTCCTCTACATCCATACCACGGTAATAGAGCTTGCCCGGTACCGGCTTGAGGGTGCCATCCTCCTGACGTTCATAGCCCACCACATCACCCACACGGGTGAGGCCAGCCAGCACACCGGAGTGATCTTCGTTGCGCAGACCACGCTTCACACCCATCTTGGTAAAGAGCTCCTTGTCGATGTTGCTGGTGAAGGCAATGGAGTCAGATAAAGTCTTAGTTATTTGTTCATTATTCATCTTTAGATATGTTTGATTGTTAAATTGTCAGTTACCTGTAAAAATGCTGGGCAATGGTTATAGAATGTTGAAATAACAGTCATTCAGCCCATTTTGTTTGTTTTTACTCACAAATTTATTGGAGTGCATCGGTCACTTTTTGCGCAAACGCAGCAGTGGTGAGAGCCTTCCCCTGTTCCATGAAACGCGCAAGGTCGGCGGTAGCATACCCTTCAGCAAAGAGCTTCTCCAGTGAGGATGTGATCAGCGCACCCGCCTCGTGCCATCCCATATACTCGAGCATCATCACACCGGAGAGCAGCATGGAGCAGGGGTTGGCCTTTCCCTTCCCCACAATGTCGGGTGCCGTGCCGTGTGTTGCCTCAAAGATGGCGTGCCCGGTGTCGTAGTTGATGTTAGCACCCGGCGCGATGCCGATGCCGCCCACCATTGCTGCCAGCTGGTCGGAGATGTAATCACCGTTGAGGTTGAGGGTTGCCACCACGGCATACTCCTCCGGTTTGAGGAGCGTGTTCTGCAGAAACGCATCGGCGATCACATCCTTGATGAAGACCTTCCCCGAGGCGACCGCCTGGTTGTACTCCTCCACCGCCTGCTCCAGACCACGCTCCGCCTCTATCTGCCGAAACTTGTGCTCGGTGAAGGTGCGATCGGAGAACTCACGCTCTGCAAGCGCATAGCCCCACTTCTTGAAGCCTCCCTCGGTGTACTTCATGATGTTGCCCTTGTGCACCAGGGTCACCGAGGGCAGGCCATGCTCCAGTGCATACTCGATGGCGGCGCGCACCAGTCGCTCCGTACCCTCCAGCGACACCGGCTTCACACCAAGCGAGGTGGTCTCCGGGAAACGAATCTTCGCCACTCCCATCTCCTCCTGAAGGAATCGGAGCACCTTCTTTAGTTCCGGTGTGCCAGCCGCCCACTCGATGCCGGCATAGATATCCTCTGTGTTCTCACGGAAGATGGTGACATGCACCTTCTCAGGATGCAGCAGCGGGGTAGCGACCCCTTTAAACCAACGTACCGGTCGCAGACAGACGTAGAGATCCAGCTCCTGCCGCAGAGCCACGTTGAGGGAACGAATCCCCTCTCCGATGGGTGTGGTGAGCGGCCCCTTGATCCCCACCATGTGGGTGCGGAAAGCCTCCATCGTCGCTTCAGGCAACCAACTGCCTACGGCGTTGAACGCTTTCTCACCGGCCAGCACCTCGTGCCACTCGATGCTGCGCTTTTCGCCGTACGCTTTCGCCACGGCAGCATCAATAATTTGCTGCACGTGGGGGGTGATCTCCCTGCCGATGCCGTCACCCTCGATAAAGGGAATCACCGGTCTGTCGGGTACCAGAAGCCGCTCACCCTGTTTGGTTATCTGCATGGTTTTCTCTTTTTGGATTTGGTTATCTCCTCATCGCGTTCAGAGCACTACCGGCCTTGAACCACTCGATCTGCTGCTCGTTGTAGGTGTGAGCTGCCTCGAAGCGGTCTTTTGTGCCATCCGCATGCAACAACTCGATGGTGAGGTTCCGACCGGGAGCAAAGTCACTCAGGCCTATCACGCTGATCTTGTCGCGTTCCTGCACCTTGTCATAGTCCTCCTTGTTGACAAAGGTGAGCGCCAGCATCCCCTGTTTCTTGAGGTTGGTCTCGTGAATGCGGGCGAACGACTTCACCAGGATCACCTTCACGTTGAGGTGACGTGGCTCCATGGCTGCATGCTCACGACTGGATCCTTCCCCATAGTTCTCTTCGGCGACCACGATGGAGCCTACCCCTTTGCTTTTGAACTTGCGGGCCAGTGCCGGCACCGGCATATACTCCAGTGTCTCGGGGTCGAGCACCGCATTGGTCTGTTCATTGAAGCTGTTGACAGCACCAATCAGCATGTTGTCGGAGATGTTGTCGAGGTGACCGCGGTAGCGGAGCCATGGCCCGGCCATCGAGATATGGTCGGTGGTACACTTGCCCTGCACTCTGATGAGCAGCGGCAGGTCGGCATAGTCCTTACCGTCCCAGGCGGGGAAGGGTTGCAGTTTCTGCAGACGATTCGACTGTGGGTCGATGGTTACCTCCACGGCACCTTCAGCTGAGGATGCCAGATATCCTGCATCTTTCACCTCATATCCGAGTGGTGGCATCTCGAAACCTCTCGGTTCGGGCAATTTGACCGCCTCACCCTTGTCGTTGAGCAGTGTGTCGGTAAGCGGGTTGAAGCAGAGATCACCGGCAATGGTGAGTGCCGCCACCAGCTCGGGAGAGGTGACAAAGGCATGGGTGTTGGGGTTGCCGTCGTTGCGCTTGGCAAAGTTACGGTTGAAAGAGGTGACGATGGAGTTGGTGCGGTTGTCTGCCACATCATCACGTTTCCACTGTCCGATACAGGGGCCACAGGCATTGGCGATGATGGTGGCACCCGCCTTGTCGAATTCCTCCAGGATGCCGTCACGCTCGGCGGTATATCTGATCTGTTCCGAGCCGGGGTTGATCAGGAACTGTGCCTTCACCGGCACTCCCTGTTCACGTGCATATTGTACGATGGAGACTGCACGGGTGAGGTCTTCATAAGAAGAGTTGGTGCAGGAACCGATGAGTCCCACCTCCATCTTGCGGGGGTAGTTGTTCTTGCGCACCACTTCGCCAAACTCGGAAATGGTATAAGCTGCGTCGGGGGTAAAAGGTCCGTTGATATGAGGTTCCAGCGCGGAGAGATCGATCTCGATCAGCTGGTCATAATATTGTGCCGGATCGGCCATCACCTCCGGATCAGGCTGCAGATGCTCCATGATGCGACGTGCCTCGTCGGCCACATCCTTGCGCCCGGTACTTTCAAGATATTGGGCAGACTTCTCGTCGAACGGGAAGATGGAGGTGGTTGCTCCCACCTCGGCACCCATGTTGCAGATGGTACCTTTTCCTGTTGCCGAGAGAGATGCAGCCCCCTCACCGAAGTACTCGATGATGGCGTTGGTACCCCCCTTCACGGTGAGGATGCCGGCCACCTTGAGGATCACATCCTTGGGGGCACTCCATCCGGAAAGCTTTCCGGTGAGCTTCACACCGATCAGCTTGGGCATCTTCAGCTCCCAGGGCAGACCGGCCATCACATCTACCGCATCGGCACCACCCACGCCGATGGCAATCATGCCGAGTCCGCCGGCATTGGGAGTATGGGAATCGGTGCCCACCATCATCCCGCCCGGGAAAGCATAGTTCTCCAGCACCACCTGATGAATGATACCGGCACCCGGCTTCCAGAAGCCGATGCCATACCTGTTGGAGACATCACGCAGGAACTCATACACCTCACGGTTGGTGACATTGGCGGTCTCCAGATCGCTTTCGGCGTTGCGGTAGGCCTGTATCAGGTGATCACAGTGCACCGTGGAAGGTACCGCCACGCTGGTGCGGCCGGAGTTCATCAGCTGTAGCAGAGCCATCTGCGCGGTGGCATCCTGCATCGCCACCCTGTCGGGTGCAAAATCCACATAGTCTGATGCACGCTTGTAGTTGATCAGGGGTATTCCGGGGGAGAGATGAGAGAACAATATCTTCTCAGTGAGCGTCAGGGGTCGCTGCAGGTTCTCTTTTGCTTTTTTGACTCTTTCGGGTAAAGTCGCGTAGATACCGCGAATCATATCAATATCGAAAATCATACGGGTTAAAAGGTTTTAATATGTTTTGTTTAAATGTTGCCGTGAGGAGTGATCCTACTTTTTAACAAAATAGCAAGATGAAATGTTCGGGAGAGAGAAGGCCTTTATGTTTAAAAAAAGGGGGTTTATTCCCGAAAATAATCCTTAACTTTGTGAATCCATTGGAAAGAGAAGAAAGGGACGTCTGAAAAAAACCATCGTTTCATGATCACGCACAAGGGAATCATCGAGAAGATCAACAGTGATAAGATCACCGTTCGCATCCTGCAGCAGTCGGCTTGCAGCAGCTGCCACGCCAGGGGAGCGTGCATGGCTGCCGACTCGAAGGAGAAGATTGTCGAACTCACCGATCACACCGGACAGTTCACCCTGCATGAGCAGGTGATCATTGAGGGCAAGGAGTCGATCGGTTACAAGGCGGTCTTCTGGGCCTTCCTGCTTCCGCTGATCATCCTTATCGTCATGCTTGTACTGACCACAGGCTACTGGCACTTCAGCGAGATGGAAGCGGCACTCAGTGCGCTGCTTGCCCTGACACCCTACTATCTTCTTCTCTATCTGTTGCGAAACAAAATGGCACACACCTTTCAATTCAGTATTAAAAAAAACCATTAATCAGCAATTATGAGTGTAATCCTTACTGCCGTAGCCACCCTGGGCGCCATTGGTGCCGGTAGCGCAGGCATCCTATACCTGATAAGTCAGAAGTTCAAAGTAGAGGAGGACCCCCGCATCCAGGAGGTGCAGGATGCCCTGCCCGCAGCCAACTGCGGTGGCTGCGGCTTCCCCGGCTGCGCCGCTTTTGCCGCCGCCTGCGTGAAGGCGGAGAGCCTGGAAGAACTCAACTGTCCCGTGGGTGGACAGGAGACGATGGATCGCGTGGCAGCTATCCTGGGACAAACGGCATCCAAAACAGCAAAAAAAATAGCGGTAGTACGCTGCAGTGGCACCTGCGAGGAGCGTCCCCGACTGAACCTCTACGATGGAGCCACCAACTGCTCCATTGCCGCAGCGCTCTATGGTGGTGATACCGGCTGTTCCTTCGGTTGCCTGGGCCTGGGCGACTGTGAGGAGTCCTGTGCGTTCGATGCCATCCATATCAACCCCGAGACCATGCTGCCCGAGGTGGTGGAAGACAAGTGCACCGCCTGTGGAGCCTGTGTGAAAGCCTGCCCCAAGGATATCATCGAGCTGCGTAAGCAGGGTCCCAAGTCGCGTCGTATCTACGTGAGTTGTGTCAACAAGGATAAGGGTGCTGCGGCAAAGAAAGCCTGTAACGTGGCCTGCATCGGGTGCGGCAAATGCCAGCAGGTATGCCCTTTCGACGCCATCACCATCGAGAACAACCTGGCCTATATCGACGACGACAAGTGTCGTCTCTGCCGCAAGTGTGTGGTGGTCTGTCCCACCCACTCTATCCTGGAGCTTCACTTCCCGCCCCGCAAGGAGACACCTCCCCCAGCCAAAGAGGAAGCAGCAAACGCAACCGCTTAAGAAGAGACATATGTTAAAGAGTTTTCATATTGGCGGTATCCACCCGAAAGAGAACAAGCTCTCAGCCGGAATGGCCATACAACCCATTGCCGTTCCCGCACAGGTGATCATACCGCTTTCACAACACATCGGTGCTCCCTGCCAGCCGGTAGTGAAGAAAGGCGACAAGGTGAAGGTGGGCACCCTCATCGGCAAGAGTGTCGGTTTTGTCTCGGCACAGATCTACTCATCGGTCTCCGGCACGGTGCTGAAGATCGACAAGGCGATGGATGCCAGTGGCTACAAACGCGACGCCGTCTTCATCAAGGTGGAGGAGGATGAATGGGAGGAACATATCGACCGATCGGAAGCGCTGGTCACCGAATGCAACCTCACTGCGAAGGAGATCCTTGATAAAATCGCTGCCGCCGGCATCGTAGGCATGGGCGGTGCCACCTTCCCCACGCATGTGAAGCTGACACCTCCTCCCGGCATGAAAGCGGAAGTGCTGATCATCAACGGGGTGGAGTGCGAGCCCTACCTCACCTCCGACCATCAGCTGATGATGGAGAAGAGCGATGAGATCCTGGTGGGCATCACCATTGTGATGAAGGCACTGAACGTGCAGAAAGCCATCATCGGCATCGAGAACAACAAGAAGGATGCGGTGGCACTCTTCACACAGAAAGCAAAAGCTTATCCCGGCATCGGGGTGCAGCCACTGAAAGTGCAGTACCCGCAGGGAGGTGAGAAGCAGCTGATCGACGCCCTGACCGGTCGCCAGGTACCCTCCGGTGCACTTCCCATCTCGGTAGGGGCAGTGGTGCAAAACGTGGGAACACTCTTTGCGGTCTATGAGGCGGTGCAGAAGAACAAGCCGCTGGTGGAGCGGGTGGTGACCGTCACCGGCAAGGAGGTGCAGTGCCCCTGTAACCTACGTGCCCGCATCGGTACTCCACTGACGACACTGATCGATGCTGCCGGGGGAGTGCCGGAGAGCACCGGCAAGGTGATCAGCGGCGGCCCCATGATGGGCAAGGCGCTGGCATCGATCGACATACCGGTCACAAAAGGTACCTCGGGCATCCTGATCGTGCCCACGCTGGAGGCGAAACGCAAGGCGATGAAAGATTGCATCCGCTGCGGCAAGTGTGTGCAGGTCTGCCCCATGGGCCTCAACCCCACCCTGCTGATGACCCTCACCGAGTATGAGGTGTGGGACAGGGCGGAGAAGAACGCCATCACCGACTGCATCGAATGTGGCTCCTGCAGCTACACCTGCCCCGCCGACCGGCCGCTGCTGGACTACATCCGTCTGGGCAAGGGCAAGGTGAACGGCATCATCAGAGCCAGAAAAAATTAACACCAAGGGAGAAACCTGATTATGGAACAAAAACTGATCGTCTCACCCTCGCCGCACGTACATAGCGGCGACACCATCCCTAGAAACATGTACGCCGTCCTGATCGCCCTGATACCGGCGTTCCTGGTGGCACTCTACACCTTCCGTCTCGATGCGCTGCTGATCACCGCCCTCTCGGTGCTCTTCTGTGTGGGTTTTGAATACCTGATCGTGCGGTTTGTCATGAAGAAGGAGCCTGCCATCCTCGATGGCTCTGCCATCATCACCGGCGTGCTGCTGGCTTTTAACGTCCCCTCCAACCTGCCGGTGTGGATCCTGGCACTGGGTGCCCTCTTCGCCATCGGCGTGGTGAAGCTCTCGTTCGGGGGACTGGGTAACAACATCTTCAACCCCGCCATTGCGGGACGTATCTTCCTGTTGATCTCCTTCCCGGCACAGATGACCAGCTGGCCGGCAACGGCGATAGCCGGTGAGGCCACCGACGCGGTGAGCTCGGCTACCGTGCTGGGGCTGCTGAAGCACTCACCCGAGGCACTGCCTGCCCTGCAACAGATGTTCCTAGGGTTTGAAAGTGGCTCCCTGGGAGAGATGAGTGCTGCAGCGCTGCTGCTTGGACTGGTCTACCTGCTCTGGAGGAGGGTGATCACCTGGCACATCCCGTTTACCATCCTGGCTACCGTGGCGCTCTTCACCGGCATCCTCTTCCTGATCGATCCCCTGCCGCAATACAACCCGCTGATCCACCTTTTCTCGGGGGGGCTGATGCTGGGAGCGGTCTTCATGGCGACCGACTATGTCACCTCGCCGCTCACCAAAAAGGGGATGATCATCTATGGTGCCGGCATCGGCTTCATCACCGTGGCGATCCGTCTCTGGGGTGCCTACCCCGAGGGGATCTCGTTCGCTATCCTGCTGATGAACGCCTTTACGCCGCTCATCAACACCTATACCACACCTAAACGATTCGGGGAGGCAGTGAAACATGGCTAAACTACAATCATCATTCAGGAACATGTTCCTTTCGCTCTCACTCATCTGTCTCACTGTGGCACTACTGCTGGCACAGGTGAACAAGATGACCGCGACACCCATTGCCGAAGCGAAGGCAATGAAACTGCAGAACGCCATCCGCGAGGTGGTGCCTGCCTTCGACAACGACCCGGTGGCTGAGGCCTACCGGATGGCCGGTGGCAGCGGTGACTCGCTGCTGGTCTATCCGGCAAGGCAGGGTGACGAGCTGGTGGGCTTCGCGATCAACAGCTACTCCAACAACGGCTTCAGCGGTAACATACAGATCATGGTGGGCTTCGACATGGAGCACCACATCGTCAACTACGCCGTGCTGCAGCATGGCGAGACCCCGGGACTGGGTTCCAAGATGACGGAGTGGTTCCGCGATGCCACCCGTCCCTCCCAGTCGGTGATCGGCAGGGATCTTTCACAAGGAGCTCTCACCGTAACCAAGGATGGGGGTGACGTGGATGCCATCACCGCATCAACCATCACCTCCCGTGCTTTCATGGAGGCGGTGAACAGGGCCTACACAGTCTACAGCGGCAGCATGGAGGATGCCTGGTCCGGTGCCACCACTGCAACGGATGAGGAAACAGAAGAAACGACTAACGAAGGAGGAATAGGCAATGAATAAGAAAGTAAAGATACTGATCAACGGCATCATCAAGGAGAACCCCATCTTCGTATTGCTGCTGGGGATGTGTCCCACGCTGGCGACCACCAGCTCAGCCATCAACGGTATGAGCATGGGACTGGCTACCATGTTCGTGCTGATCAGCTCCAATGCGGTGATCTCACTGCTGAAGAACGTGATCCCCGACATGGTGCGCATCCCCGCATTTATCGTGGTGATCGCCACCTTCGTGACCATCGTGGAGATGATGATGAACGCCTACGTGCCGGCGCTGGCCGAGAGCCTGGGTATCTTCATCCCGCTGATCGTGGTCAACTGCATTGTGCTGGGCAGGGCTGAGGCGTTCGCCTCCAAGAACGGCGTGCTCTCCTCCATCTTCGACGGCGTGGGCATCGGTCTGGGCTTCACCCTGGCGCTCACGCTGCTGGGTGCTTCCCGTGAGCTGCTGGGTACCGGGAAGATCTTCTCACAGACCATCTACCCGGAGCAGTACGGATCACTGCTCTTCGTACTGGCACCGGGAGCGTTCATCGTGCTGGGCTTCCTGATCGCCATCTTCAACAAGCTGCAGCACAAAAAGGCATAAACAGATAAGATACAATTGATTATGGAATATATTGGAATCATCATCGTTGCCATCTTTGTAAACAACATCGTTTACTCACAATTCCTCGGCATCTGTCCCTTCCTGGGTGTCTCCAAGAAGGTGGACACCGCAATCGGTATGAGCGCAGCAGTTACCTTCGTGCTCTCTATCGCCACACTGGTCACCTTCCTGCTCTATAAAGGTATTCTGGCACCATTCAACCTGCAGTACCTGCAGACCATCACCTACATCCTGGTGATCGCCGCACTGGTGCAGATGGTGGAGATCATCCTGAAAAAAATATCACCCTCGCTCTACCAGGCACTGGGTGTCTTCCTCCCGCTGATCACCACCAACTGCGCCATCCTGGGTGTGGCTCTTCTGGTGATCCAGAAGGATTTCAACCTGCTGGAGTCGGTCGTCTACGCCATAGCCACCTCCATCGGCTTCGGGCTGGCGCTGATCATCTTCTCGGGTGTCCGGGAGCAGCTCTCACTGACACGGGTACCCAAGGCGATGCAGGGGATGCCCATCGCATTGATCACCGCCGGTATCATCGCCATGGCTTTCATGGGCTTCTCCGGAATCGACCAGGTATTTAAGTAAAACGTTCGCAAGTTAGTAAGTTAGTAAGTTAGTAGGTTAGTAGGTTAGTAGGTTGGTAGGTTGGTAGGTTGGTAGGTTGGTAGGTTGGTAGGTTGGTAGGTTGGTAGGTTGGTAAGTTAGTAAGTTAGTAAGTTAGTAAGTTAGTAAGTTGGTAAGTTGGTAAGTTGGTAAGTTGGTAAGTTAGTAAGTTAGTAAGTTGGTAAGTTAGTAAGTTGGTAAGTTAGTAAGTTGGTAAGTTAGTAAGTTGGTAAGTTAGTAGGTTCATAGTTCATAGTTCATAGTTCATAGTTTATAGTTCCCGAATCTTTTCGCTGACAACTGATAGCTGATAACTGATAGCTGATAGCTGACAACTGATAGCTGACAACTGATAGCTGAAATATCTGACCATTTGTTAAACCATCGGGTGAAAAAAGTGTCATAGTGTTAAACAAATGATGTTACACCCTTTAACAACTACTGATATGAAAGCTTTAAGAACCCACCTCATCCTCACAGCCATCGCACTGATGCTGACATCCTGCTACGCAAGCCGCAGCACATACGCTCAGGGAGGATATTACGACAACTACGGCGATGGACAAGAATACTACAACGAGTATGACAACTACAACAACGGAGGTGTCAGCTTCAATGTCTTCTACGATGAGCTGAGACCTTACGGCAGATGGATCAACCACAACGCTTACGGCAGGATATGGATCCCCAACGTGGGGGGTAACTTCCATCCCTACGCCACCAATGGCTACTGGGTGATGACCGATTACGGCAACACCTGGGTCTCCGACTACTCCTGGGGATGGGCTCCGTTCCACTACGGCAGATGGTACTACGACGATTACCTCGGGTGGGCCTGGATTCCCGGTTATGAATGGGCACCAGCCTGGGTCTCCTGGAGAAGTGGTGGCGGCTACTACGGATGGGCACCCATGGGCCCCGGTTTCCATATCAACATCAACATCAACCTGCCGGCCAGATACTGGACCTTCCTTCCCAACAAGTACATGTACTACCGTAACATGCACCGCCACTACAACCGTTACAGCCCGGCGATCTACAACAGGACCACCATCATCAACAACACATACATATACAACGACAACCGTTACTACAGTGGTCCCACTGCCAGTGACTACCGGCGCGAGACAGGCAGGACAACCACCGTTCGTAGACTCGAGAGCACCACAAACCGTTCCGGAAGAGCCTCCTCACGGGTAAGCAACAGCGCGGTACAGGTCTATCGTCCCGATGCAACCACCGGCAGGTCGACCACAACCAGGGAAGCGGTCACCCCGCGCAGCACCAACCGCACCGGCACAGTGGGTACCCAGAGCACAACCAGAAGCAATAGCGGAGTAAGCACACCGCAACGTAGCACCGGTACGACACGTCAGTCAACCACTGCTCCTGCCAACAGAAGCACTACCAGCACCAACCGAAATGCAACGGTACGAGGTGAGAGCACTACGACGAGAAGCACTCCGACGACGACGAGAAGCACTCCGACCACTACGAGAAGTACTCCGACGACGACGAGAAGTACTCCGACCACTGCAAGAAGCACAACGACTACAACACGTAACAGTAATGCGACCCCGCAGCGCAGCAGCACGAGTAGCACACGTAGCAGTTCTGCAACACAGCAGAGGAGCAGTTCAGGCAGCAACAGAAGCAGCTCCGTAAGCAGTCAGAGTACGACCCGCAGCAGCAGCTCAGCCACCCGCTCCTCTTCCGGCAGCAGCACCCGCGAGAGCAGCAGCTCAGGCAGGAGTTCCGGTCGCAGGTAAACAGTTAAAGGGTGTTTTAAAGAGCAGTGGCCTTCCCAAACAGGAAGGCCACTCTTTTTTTATTAATCTATCCAGCGACGCGTCAACTCGCTGTAGGCATCTGTTCGCCTGTCACGGAAGAAAGGCCACCATCGGCGCACGTTCTCAGTGCGCTGCCTGTCAATCTCGATGAGTTGTGCTGTCTCCTCCTCTGTGCCGGCCTGCCAGAGGATCTCTCCCTGGGGACCAGAGACGAAACTGCTTCCCCAAAACCGGATACCACCCGTCTGGCCAGAAGGATCGGCTTCATACCCGGTACGGTTCACCGCTATCACCGGCAGGCTGTTTGCGACGGCGTGTCCCCTCTGTATGGTCAACCAGGCATCCCGTTGTCTCTGTTGCTCGTCGGGACTGTCCGACGACTCCCATCCGATGGCGGTGGGGTAGATCAACAACTCGGCACCGGCAAGTGCCATCAGCCTTGCTGCCTCAGGATACCACTGGTCCCAGCAGACCAGCACTCCGAGACGTCCCACCGATGTATCGATGGGGTGAAAACCAAGGTCACCCGGTGTGAAGTAGAATTTCTCGTAATAGGCAGGATCATCGGGGATGTGCATCTTACGGTAGAGACCTGCAATTGAACCATCCTTCTCCATGACCACAGCCGTGTTGTGATAAAGGCCTGCTGCCCTTTTCTCGAAGAGAGAGAGCACGATCACCACCTGCAGCTCTGCCGCCAAGCGCCCAAACCGGTCTGTGGAAGGTCCGGGTATGGTCTCAGCCTGGTCGAACAGTTCCGTCTCCTCCGTCTGACAGAAATAGAGACCATTGTGCAGCTCCTGCATAACAATCAATTCGGCACCCTGAACAACAAGGTTTCTGATCTTCAACTCCAGCCGGGAGATATTCTCTTCCCGGTTTCCGCTGTTCGCCTGTTGTATGATTCCTATCTTCATATCTGTTGGTTTGAGAACGTTTGTACGTTAATATGTTAGTAAGTTGGTAAGTTGGTACGTTAGTAAGTTAGTAAGTTAGTAAGTTTGTAAGTTTGTAAGTTTGTAAGTTTGTAAGTTGGTACGTTGGTAAGTTGGTATGTTGATACGTTAGTATGTTGGTATGATCGTTAGTTTGTTAGTTGTCAGGTTATTAAGATGTCAGTTGATCCTGTTTGCTGTTTGGCATTATAAACCCATAAACATAATAACATAATAACTTAATAACTTAATAACCTTGAACCGTGAACCATGAACTATGAACCATGAACTATGAACCATGAACCGTGAACTTACTGTTAACGTTCAACGAACCCTTCGGCAACTGCATCGTGGCACAATGCAGTGAACCGTGTTGAAGGATCAGTACCGAGCAATCCACGCCGACCACCTCCCTGTCGGGAAAAGCCTGTTGCAACTGATGGCGGGCGATCTCATCCTTACCGGTACCGTAAAAGGGCATCAGCACCGCATCGTTCAGGATCAGGAAATTGGCGTAGGTGGCCGGCAGCCGTTCACCCTCTTCGTATACGGCATCGGCCATCGGGAGGGGAATAAGCCGGAAAGGATCACCTGAGCTTGTCACAAAAGCCTGTAGCTCCTGTTCCATCGCCCGGAGCGCCTCATAATGTTCATCGTTCACATCATCACACTTCACATAGGCGATGGTGTCTGTTGCACAAAAGCGTGCCAGCGTATCGACATGACTGTCGGTATCATCACCCGCCAGATAACCATGATTGAGCCAAAGGACCCTGGTTGCACCGAGCATCTCTTTAAGGGCATCTTCAATCGCCGCCTGTATCATGGGGTGGTTGCGATTGGGTGCCAGCAGACATCTCCGGGTGGTGAGGAGGGTCCCCATACCGTCCGACTCCACAGAGCCACCCTCCAGAATAAAGTCGAGACGATTCTGATAGGTGACAGAAGGATGAAAAATCCCTTTTTCAAAAAGCTGACCGGTGATTTGGTTGTCCCTGTCGGCAGCGAACTTGAGTCCCCAGCCATTGAAACCAAAATCGGCGATCACCGGGCGGGAGCCCTGAAAGAGCGTGATAGGCCCATGATCTCGCGTCCAGGTATCATTTGAGGGTATCTCAACAATTTGCAGGTTCTGCCGTTCCTCTACGGAGAAATAGGGTGTGACATCCTCCCCGGGGGGTACCACTACCAATAGTCTTTCTCTGCACAGAATCTCTTTGGAGATGTCCACATAACAACGGACCACCTCCTCCAAGAGGGGAGCCCAGTCGCTGTCACGATGAGGCCAGGTGACCATTACTGCCTCCTGGGGATGCCATTCAGCCGGAAAAACCACCTTTGTCATACTCACCCCTCCATGTTGCTGCGGACAATGCCGCGGCTGGAGGAGCGTACGAAGCTGAGGATCAGGTCACGATCCTCTGAGACAGGGAGATCCTGTTCGATACGTTCAACCGCCTGTGAGATATTGTAGCCCGAGAGGTAGAGTGTACGGTAGATCTCCTGAATGCCGTTGATCCGCTCACTGGTAAATCCCCTGCGACGCAGTCCCACGATGTTGAGACCCACATATGAGATCGGCTCCCTGCCGACCATCACGAAGGGAGGGATATCTTTTGCGATCTTAGAGCCTCCCTGTATCATCACATGCGGTCCAATCTTGGTGAACTGATGTGCCAGAGAACCACCGCTTATGATGGCATAGTCATCAATCTCAATCTCACCTGCCAGCTGCGTGGTGTTGCCCAGAATCACATAGTCTTTCAGTATACAATCATGTGCTACATGACTGTAAGCCATGATCAGACAGTGACTGCCTATCTTGGTGTAACCTCTGGAGGCTGTCCCTCTGTTTACTGTGGCACACTCCCGGATGGTGGTGTGATCACCGATGATGGCGGTTGTCTCTTCACCCTGAAACTTCAGGTCCTGCGGAATACCGGCGATGGTAGCATGCGGGAAGATGTTACAGTTTTTGCCGATACGTGCTCCCGAGAGGATGGTGGCCTGTGTCATCACGCGTGTACCATCACCTATCTCAGTGTTGGCGTCGACATAGGCAAAGGGTTCCACGATCACGTTTTCCCCCAATTTGGCTTCAGGATGCACAAAAGCCATCGATGAAATAGTGCTCATATAAAAATCTTCAGTTTTAATTTATTTGTTCTTGATGATCTGCGCGGTAAAGTCGGCCTCGGAAACCACCTTGTCACCAATGAAAGCCAACCCTCGCATGGTGGCAATCCCCCTGCGCATCTCGGAGGTGAGCTCCACCCGGAAGAGAATCGTATCACCCGGCACCACCTTGTGACGGAACTTCACGTTATCAATTTTCAGGAAGTAGGTGGAGTAGCGCTCCGGCTCATCCAGCTTGCCCAGCACCAGCAGGCCCCCGGTCTGTGCCATCGCCTCCACCTGTAATACCCCCGGCATCACCGGCTCCTGTGGGAAGTGTCCGGTGAAGTAGGGTTCATTGGTGGTGATGTTTTTCACTCCCACGATGTAGGTGTCAGTCATCTGAATCACCTTGTCAACCATCAGGAAGGGATAGCGGTGCGGCAGCAGCTCACGGATCCGGTTGTTATCCATCACCGGCTCAGCCTTCAGGTCATATACCGGTGGCTGCACCTCATTAAGTTTGATATCTTTACGGATGACCCTGGCCAGCTGGTTGTTGATCTTGTGTCCCGGCTTGTGTGCAATGAGACGCCCTTTGATCGGCTTGCCGATGAGCGATATGTCACCGATGATATCGAGCAGCTTGTGGCGTGCCGGCTCGTTTGGGAAAGCCAGCTTGCGATGGTTCAGGTAACCCAGCTCCTCAGCATTGCGGTGTGGCACCCCGATCTCATCGGCAATCTCATCGAGTTCCTTCTGTGAAAGCTTCTTCTCATAGATCACGATGGCGTTGTCGAGGTTGCCTCCCTTGATCAGCCCGGCATTCCTCAGCTGTTGGATCTCACGCACGAAGACAAAAGTGCGGCAGGAAGCAATCTCCTTCTCAAAATCGGTCACGGTATCCATTGTGGCCGACTGGTTGGGTATATAATGTGAATCGAACTCGATGAAAGAGTTGATACAGAAAGCATCATCGGGAAGCAGCGTCAGCTTGGATCCTGTTTCGGGATCGGTCACCTCCATCTTGTTACGCACGATGTAGTAATCCTTGTCCTTCTCCTGTTCCACGACACCCGCTTTACGGATCTCCCGCACATACTCGATGGCACTACCGTCGAGAATGGGAAACTCGGAGGCGTTCACGTCGATCAGACAGTTGTCAATGCCAAGAGCATAAAGGGCAGAAAAGCCATGTTCGATGGTGCTCACCGTAACATCCCCCTTACCCAGCACCGTTCCACGCTGTGTGTTGACCACATTTTCCGCCAATGCTTCAATCACCGGCTGTTCATCCAGATCTACCCGTCGAATCTTGTAGCCATGATCCACCGGTGCCGGGTTGAAGGTTACCAAAATATCCTGACCGGTATGAAGTCCGATGCCCTGCAAGGTGAAGCTGTTTTGCAATGTTCTCTGTTTCACTGTATCCTAATTTAATTACACATTTCAGGAAATTGTGTGCAAAGATACAACCAAAAAGCAGGAATTCCTGCTTTTGACCAGTAAATGTTTGCACGGGGAAGCAACCAGAGAGGGTTTTCAGTCGTTCCCGGAGAGTTTTTTCTTCAGCTCGGCAAGCTCTTTCTCCATGGCATTGAGCCGTCGGTACATTTCAGGTAGCTTAGGTGTAATAATGCTCGATTTTAAGAAGCTCTTCACCGGAAATGCAGGTGAACCCATCACCTCCGATCCCTCTTTCGTATTACTGATGATCCCCGATTGAGCCCCTATCTGGCTCTTTTTCCCTATGGTGATATGTCCGCCAATGCCAACCTGCCCACCAAACACACAACTCTCCTCAATTTTGGTAGATCCGGCGACGCCCACCTGAGCTGCCATCACGGTGTTTTCACCCACCTCGCAATTGTGAGCAATCTGTATCAGGTTGTCAAGCTTCACGCCAGAATGAATGATGGTCGATCCCATCACAGCACGGTCGATGGTCGTATTGGCCCCGATCTCCACATCATCCTCAATGATCACGTTGCCGATCTGCGGTATCTTGCGGTATATCTCCTCCTGCTTGCTGAAACCGAAGCCGTCCGCACCAATTACGGCACCTGCATGCACAATACAGTTGTTACCGATCACACAGTCGTGGTAGATCTTCACACCGGGATAGAGGACGCAATTGTCACCCATCTGTACGTTATCACCCACATACACCTGAGGGTAGATCTTACAGTTGTTTCCAATCCGAGCCTCTTCGCCGATGTAGGCAAACTCTCCCACATAGATCTCTTCTCCCGTGAGAGCAGTGTCCGAGACAAACGCTAGGGCTGAGACACCCTCTTTCACAGGCTTCTGTTGTTCTACCATCGCCATCAGGGAGGCGAGAGCAGCATAAGCATTGGGAACCTTTATCAATGTGGCATTGATGGGCTTATCGGACACAAAGTCACTGTTTACCAACACGATATCGGCAGCAGTCTCATAAATAAAGGGTGTATACTTGGGGTTTCCCAGGAATGTGAGCGTTCCCGGTCTGCCTTCTTCAATCTTGGAAAAGGAGGATACGGACACATCCGGATTACCGGTTACTTCTCCATGAAGGAAGTCGGCTATTTGCTTTGCAGTAAAAGTCATCTATAGATTCTATTAATTACCGAGGCTACTACCGAGGCTACACATGCGCTCAAACAACGGTTCAATCAGGTTCAAAGGAGTTGCTTCGATTGGCGTGGTGAGGGACAAAACTATATCAAAAAGCCTCTGCATTATCATTTTGGATGCAAATTAACAACTTTTTTTTTAACTGTGACGAAATAATTTCATAATATAGTTTAAACGAAAGGGGGAGAAGGTTTGTGCATTTCAAAAAATAGTGTTACTTTTGCAGGCACTTTTACGGGATGTAGCTCAGTCCGGTTTAGAGTACTCGTCTGGGGGGCGAGTGGTCGCTGGTTCGAATCCAGTCATCCCGACAACAACTACAAAAAAAAGGGTTAAGATGAGATCTTACCCTTTTTTTGTTGCCGCTGCCTCTCCCAATTCGGAAATGGATTCACTGCCTGAAGGAGTAAAACAACCGAAAAAAAACCATCTTAATATTAAAGATGGTTTTTTTGTTACACGCCGCGCAACCTGTTGTTATTTCCTGTACTTCGAGAAGTCGGTATTCAGCATGCTGCCGGTCTCCTGTAAAGCCTGGTGAAAGGCATAACAGGAGTAGAGATCCTGCGGGATATGTCCCTTCACACCCAGGTTGAGGTACTCATGCAGCAGTGGCCTATAGTCCGGATGCGCGCACTTGTTGATGATCTCCTCGGCACGGTTGCGGGGACCCTTGCCACGCAGGTCGGCTACGCCATATTCCGAGACGATGATCTTCACCGAGTGCTCGTTGTGGTCCTCATGTGTCACCTTGGGTACGATGCAGCTGATGGCACCGTTCTTGGCTGTGGAGGGGGTGAGGAAGATGGAGAGGTAGGAGTTGCGGGTGAAATCGCCCGACCCCCCGATACCGTTCATCATCTTGGTACCGTTCACATGGGTGGAGTTGACGCTGCCGAAGATATCCACTTCGATGGCGGTGTTGAGGGCGATGATGCCCAGACGTCGTGCCAGACCCGGGTTGTTGGAGATCTCAGAGGGACGGAGCACCAGCTTGTTCTTGAAGAAGGGCAGGTCGTTATAGAACTTATCCAGCACCTCGTTGCTCACGGTGAGTGAGCAGCCGCTGGCGAAAGAGATGTTTCCCTTCTGCATCATGTCGATCACCGCATCCTGGATCACCTCGGTGTAGACTTCAAAGCGGGGTATGTCGGGATTGCTGCCCATGGAACCCAGTACTGCGTTGGCGATGTTGCCCACACCCGACTGGATGGGGAGGAAATGAGCCGGGATGCGTCCGGCTCTCATCTCAGCCACGAAGAACTCGGCCACGTTGTTGCCGATGCGGGCAGTCACCTCGTCGAGCGGAGCAAAGCCGCCCCCTTCACCATCGCGCTCGGTCTCCACCACAAAGATCTTCTCCGGGTTCACCTTCACATATTCGAGTCCCACGCGACCCTGCACCTCATAGATGGGTATCTCGCGACGTTTTGGCGGGTCCTGCAGCTCATAGAGGTCATGAATGCCCCGCAACTTTGTCGGCACCTTTTTATTCAGCTCCACGATCACGATATCAGCCATGCGGCAGATGGTAGGAGTGATTCCCACGCCGGTGGTGGGTACGATCTCACCCCCTTCGGTCACGTCGGCAGCTTCCACGACTGCCACATTGATCTTCCCGAGGAACCCGTAACGAATCTCCTGCGCCAGTTGCGAGAGATGCAGGTCGAAGAAGTCGAACTCACCCCTGTTCAGTGCCTCACGCATATCCTTGTTGGTCTGGTAGGGAGTGCGGAACTTGATTGCCTTGGCCCTTGCGAGCGAGCCGTCGATGGAGTCACCGGTGGAGGCTCCCGTGAATACACCTATCTTGAAAGGATTCCCTTTCGCATGTTCGCTCTCCGCCCTTTTGGCGATCTCCACCGGCACCACCTTCGGGCAGCCGGCATGCGTAAAACCGCTGAAGCCAACGTTGTCGTCATGTTTGATGAGCGACGCTGCCTCTTCAGCACTAATAAATTTCAATGCCATGTCAATTGTTGGTTTTTTATATATTTTGGTCTGTGGTTCCAGGGGATGCACTCAATATTTTCGCAACATGATCTCACCGTAAATCAGCCCTCTCTTCAATGCTTCCTCACCAGCCTCGCCCGCAAGCTCCGCCACCAATGGGTGTAGGGAGCTCATGTTCTTTGATGAGTCCTCTTTGAAGTCATATTCTTTTACAGCATCTTGAGCAAACGAATCGTCATCATCATGCACAAAGAGAGACCCTTTAAGCGAGGATACTCCTTCGAAATCGGTCACCAGGTCGAGTGAAGAACGGAATTCGGGACGCACATAAACAGGTGGTGCAGGTGGTGTAGTCGTTGTAGAGGCAGGTTTTTTCGGAAGGGAGAGCCGACGAAGAAAAGGCTCATCATCGCTGTCATCAATGAAAGGACCGGATCCCTTTTCATTCTGCTGCTGCATGTTTTTCTTCTTCCTGGAATCATTAAAAAATCCCAATATGACAAAAAATAGAAGAAGGATAAAATAAATGATATCGCCAAACTCCATAATTTGATTAATTTTGCAACCAGACAAAAGTACGCTTTTTTTATGAGATTTAGGGTATTTGGTATACAAAATATCGGGAGCAACTTCCCAGTCACTCCCGATCATTTAACCAAAACCTTAACTATGAAAAAATTTTAATTTTTCCCCGGCAAATATATATAATAAGAAAGAAATTTCCAACTATTTGACCGGATAAATGTAGTTTTTAACTTTTCCCCGTATAGAGGATCACAGTGAAAATGAATGAAATAATGAACGCAGACAAGCACGCAGACAAAAAATTATATATTGAGACCTATGGATGTCAGATGAACGTCGCAGACAGCGAGGTGGTGGCATCGATCATGGAGATGGACGGTTACACCCTGACCGATCAGGAGAAAGATGCGGACGCCATCTTTGTCAACACCTGTTCCATCCGGGAGAATGCTGAGCAAAAGGTGATTCAGCGTCTGGAGTACTTTCAATCCCTTAAACGTAAACGGAAGAATAATCTGATCATCGGAGTGCTGGGTTGTATGGCCGAACGTGCCAAGTCGGAGCTGATTGACAAGCACCACGCCAATCTGGTTGTAGGTCCGGACGCATACCTCGACCTGCCCAGCCTGGTGGGAGCTGCCGAGCGGGGTGAGAAAGCCATGAACATCGAGTTGTCCAAGACGGAGACCTACAAGGATGTGATCCCTCTCAAGATGGAGGGGAGCAACATATCGGGATACATCTCTATCATGAGGGGCTGTGACAAGTTCTGTACCTACTGCATCGTACCCTACACGCGTGGCAGGGAACGCAGCCGTGAGCCCGAGAGCATTCTCAACGAGCTGCGGGTGATGCAGGAGAAGGGATTCAGAGAGGTGATCCTGCTGGGGCAAAACGTCAACTCCTATCGTTATAAGAATGGCGAGGGGACCATCGACTTCCATATGCTACTTGCCATGGTAGCTGAAGCAGCTCCTGAGATGCGTATCCGTTTCACCACCTCCCATCCCTGGGACATGAACGATGCCACCCTTGAGACCATCGCACGTTATCCCAACCTCTGCAACTACATCCATCTGCCGGTGCAGTCGGGCAGCTCCCGCATGATGAAGCTGATGAACCGCCGCTATGACAGGGAATGGTATCTGGAACGTATTGCGGCCATCAAACGAATCATCCCGGACTGTGGACTGTCGACCGACATCATGTGCGGCTTTCACTCCGAAACAGAAGAGGATCACCGGGAGACCCTGTCGCTGATGCGGGAGGTGGGCTTCGACTCCGCCTTCATGTTCAAGTATTCGGAGCGACCCGGCACCTATGCGGCCAAGAAGCTGGAGGATAACATACCGGAAGAAGTGAAGAACAGGAGACTGAAGGAGATCATTGACCTGCAACTGGAACTGTCGCGAGAGAGCAACGAGCAGGATATGGGCAAGGTTTTCGAGGTGTTGGTGGAGGGCTTCTCCAAGCGCTCGCGCGAGCAGCTCTTTGGCCGTAATGACCAGAACAAGGTGGTGATCTTCGACAAGAAACAATACCGAATCGGTGACTTTGTAAAGGTGCGTGTGACCGGCTTTACGTCAGCCACCCTGTTAGGTGAATCGTTGCCGACCGAGTGACCTATACGGGATTAATAGCCATTACGAGCAAACAATTTTGACTTCTATCTGTTTATCTGATACAAAGAGTCCAGGAGGCTTACCCGGCCTCACGGATTCTTTTCAATGAACCGGCCTTTTGGCCATTCAGGTGTAAATGAAACTTCTAACTATTAAACACTACCAATTATGAATTCAGAATCAAAATTATTACTGGGACTAGGTATCGGCGTAGCGCTGGGTGCAGCCATCGGTTATATCATGGGCAGCGACCGCAAGGAAGAGTGGCTGGAACAAGCCAATGAGTTTGCCGACAAGGTGAGAGCCAATGTGAAATCTGCCGTATACAAAGGCAAGAGCGAAGTACAGGATCTCAAGGAAGATATCGATGACATTGCCGATATCGCTAAGAAAGAACTGGCCAAACAATAACGGACACACTTAACCTGCCGAACTGATGGAAGAAAAGAACGTAAGTACGTTGTTCGAGGAGATGCGTGATGATATCTCCAGATATATCACCAGCACCCTTGAACTCGGAAAACTGGAGGTGTATGAAAAGATCAGCATTGGCTCTTCGGCTTTCACCTATGGATTGATCCTGGGTGGTGTAGCCCTCTTTGCACTGTTGTTCCTATTCATCACCGCCGCTCTCTATCTGGGCGAACTGCTGCAGAACATCTGGGCCGGCTTTGGCATTGTGACCGCTTTTGCATTGCTGGTTCTGCTCATCATGCTGCTGGTGGGTAAGCCCTTCAAAAAGAAAGTGACCAACAAGATGGTACGCTTCCTGATGGAGAATGACGAGAACGATAAAAAAAAGAGTAACCTATGAGCACCTACAAACTGAACCCGCTTGAAGAGCTGCGACTGTATAAAAAACGACTGAGAGAGGAGCGAAGCATTGCCAGTCAACGACTCTCCTACCAACTGCAGTACCTAAACGACAACTGGGGGTCGATGCTGACCAGGGGACTCACCTCATCCATGAAATTAAAGTTTGCAGAGACGATGGATAACCTCTCCAGTGGGAACAACTATTCGGTGACACCTTTCGTCACGCGAAAAGCAAACCCATGGGTCAACCTGTTGGTCTCCAACCTACCTCTCCTCAGTTCAGTCACCTGGAAACTAAGCAAGCCGGCCCTTATCGCTTTTGCATTGAAGAAAGGTACCTCCCTCCTATTTGGCAGGAAAAAGAAAAAAAATTAAATCGTAGATCGGTGGACGGTGCTTACACCGTCCACTTTTGCTATCTTGGCACATAGCTGATTCACCTCCTGGGCACTATGAACGTGCACATTAAAGACTCCTTCAAAGATGCCGTCCCTGGATGCCACATTCACACTCTGAATATTGACCACCACATCTTCAGCTAACTTGGAAAGGATATTTCCCAGGATTCCTACACGATCAATCCCCGTGAAAATTATGGAAGCCAGAAAAGAGTATTGCTTGTAATCACCCCACTCCACTGCTATCACACGGTCTCCATAACTGGACTTGAGCTTAAGACCAGTCTGGCAGGAGCGTTTGTGCACCTCTACCTCCTCTTTCTCCGTGACATAACCAAACACATCATCACCCGGTAACGGATTGCAGCATGAGTATACAATAAAATTCTTGCGGAAATTCTGTTCTGTGAGAGGATAGACCGCTTTCCGGTCAATTTTCGTTCTCCCTGCATCCATCGGAGGTATTGGTCGCTCTATCCCTTCATCGCCTCCGGCTTGAATCACCTTGCCTGACTCCTGAGGCGACTTCTTAATGGCATTCATCGCCTGTTTCACATACCGTACAAATAGATTGTCCTGTCTCTCGGGAACCTCCTTCAGCTTGAAGAATGCCTCCTTTTGTATCGGTAGCGCGACCTCATTGTTGCCAATCATGTAATAGAGGTCTTCTTTGTTCTCCGCCTTGTATGAGTGGAGGATCCTGTTGAAGAGAGTGTTGTCAATCGGCTCATTGGCGAAGAGCTCATCGAGCATGTTCTTTCCCTTCTCGGCAATACGTCGTCGTTGACGCCGCAACGAAGCCTCAATCTTTGTGCGTGCCTTGGCGGTGGTGACAAAGTTAAGCCATTCCGGTTGGGGGTTGACCGACTGAGAGGTGAGCACCTCCACCTGATCACCGCTACGCAGTTTCTGGCTTAGAGGAACCAACGTGTGGTTTACCTTGGCACCCAGGCAGTGATCACCGATACGGGTGTGAATGGTATAAGCAAAGTCGAGCGCTGTGGCTCCCTGGGGCAAGGTTTTGATCTCACCCTTGGGGGTAAAGACGAAGATCTCGGACGAGAAGAGATTCATCTTCACCGTGTCGAGAAAATCAATCGCATTGGGGTTGGGGTTGGAAAGGATCTCCTGGATGGTCTTGATCCATTTATCCAGTTCATTATCCTCCTCGATGCGATTCTCCTTATACTTCCAGTGAGCAGCAAAGCCTTTCTCGGCAATGTCATCCATACGACGACTGCGGATCTGAATCTCGATCCACTTACCATTGGGACCCATCACGGTGAGGTGTAGCGCCTGGTAACCGTTGGCCTTAGGGTGGCTCACCCAGTCACGGATACGGTCCGGACGGAGCTTGTAGATGTCAGTGATGGCTGAGTAGATATCCCAGCATTGCTTCTTTTCATCCATGCCGGGATGTACCTCAAAGATGATGCGTACGGCAAACAGGTCATACACTTCGTTGAAGCTGATGCCCTTGCTCTGCATCTTGTTCCAGATGGAGTAGACCGACTTCACCCGCGCGCGCATCTCATAGGTGATGCCCATCTTATCGAGTGCCGGTATCACCGGTACAGCAAAATTCTCATAGATCTTGTTTCGCTCGGGAGTAGACTCCCTGATCTTAGCAGTCAGGTCGGCATACACCTCGGGATGCTCATACTTGAAACAAAGCTCTTCCAACTCCGTTTTAATGGCAAAAAGCCCCAGGCGATGTGCCAACGGGGCATAGATATAGAGTGTCTCACCTGTGATTTTAAACTGCTTGGTAGGACTCATCGACGAGAGGGTGCGCATGTTGTGCAGCCTGTCGGCGATCTTGATCAGGATCACCCGGATGTCGTCCGACATGGTGAGGAGCAGCTTGCGGAAATTCTCAGCCTGTGCCGAGACATTCTCACCGAACATACCACTCGATATCTTGGTCAGCCCGTCCACAATCTGAGCAATCTTGTCGCCAAAGAGGGCACGGATATCATCAGCGGTATATTCGGTATCTTCCACCACATCATGTAGCAACGAGGCAGAGATGGAGGTGGAACCGAGTCCCATCTCCTTCGAGACAATGCGAGCCACCGCCAGCGGATGCATGATATAGGGTTCACCTGAACGGCGACGTGCCCCTTTGTGTGCCTCCTTCGCCATGTTATATGCCCGGGTGATGATATCTACCTTCCGCCGGTGATTCGATTTGAGATAATCCTGCAAGAGGCTTTGAAACTCCTCTTCAATCATCTGCTCTTCTGCAATTGTTTTCTCTTCGTCGCTCATCTTGTTCTTCGACAATTTTTAAGACGCACCGTTTAACCTGAACGAAATTACAAATAAATCAGCATATAAGTTGAATCCCGCTGCATTTTTTTACACAACATCGCTACGGCAGCCGAAAAACAATAAACCTGGCGTACAGATGCAAATGCGCTAAAGGTTAAATTGAAACCGCTACTTGTTTATTATCCAAAAGTAGCTATCTTTGTTCCTTCAACAGGGGTGCCCCAACAGAACGGGCTGAGATCATACCCAAATTACCTGATCCGGATAATGCCGGCGGAGGGAAGAAAAGTGCCCACATTCTGTAGCACTTTTAATGGTATATATCTTTCATAAATCCCCTTTTTTATTTCACTAACCGGATGCACAACGCTACAGCAGCATGCTGTCTGCAATGGACATCGCAAATATTACTGAAAATGAAAAAGGTTTTCTTATTGTTTCTGCTGACTTTCCTGTCAGCAACTGGTTTTCACACTGCGGCACATTCAGCTATCACACCCACCCAGGGTGTTTTACCCGACAGCCTCGATCACGTACAACTTGAGGAGGTGGTCGTCTCCGGCACACGGGCAGGAGCACAGACTCCGGTCTCCTACACCAACATCAGCTCAGCGGATATCAAGAAACAAAATGCGGCTCGTAATATTCCCGCCATTCTGCAAAACACACCCTCACTGGTCTCATTCACGGAAGACGGGTTGGGTGTGGGTAACACCTTCTTTCGAATTCGCGGCACCGATGCTACCCGCATCAATGTAACCCTGAACGGGATGCCATTAAACAACCCGGAAAGTCAGGAGGTGTACTGGGTGAACCTGCCTGATCTATCCAACTCGCTGCAAAACATACAGATTCAACGTGGCGTGGGAACCTCTACCAACGGGTCGGCTGCCTTTGGTGCTAGCATCTCGCTGCAGACCAACGGGGCGCGTTCCGAAGCTTATGGAGAAGCATCCACAGCAGTAGGGAGCTATGGCACCTTTCTGTCGAACATCGCGGCAGGTACGGGAATCATGGGAAACGGTCTTTCATTCGATGCCCGCTTTTCGCGTGTGCTGGGTAATGGATACGTACGCAATGGAAGTGTCGATCACACCAATATCTATGCTGCACTGTCACACTACACCCCCCACCAGCTGATACGACTGAGCTACCTGAAGGGTGTGCAGCACACCGGGATCACCTGGGAAGGAGTATCTGATGAACAGATGCAGGACCCGGTATATGGGCGCCGCTACAACCCTGCGGGAGAGTATACCGATGAAGCCGGCAACCGCCTTTATTACGACAATGAGACAGATAATTATTATTCCGACATTGTGCAACTCACCCTCACCAGGGAACTGAACCGCAATCTTGTACTGAATGGAGGCCTCAGTTATAATTATGGTTATGGTTATTACGAAAATTACAAGGAGAATAATAAGTTCTCCGATTTCGGGCTACCTGCTCAGACACTGGAGGGGGTGACCTACGAGAAGAGTGATTTTATCCGCCGCAAACTGATGGAGAACGATTTCTACGTGGCCAACCTGGGGCTCAGTTATACGAGAGAGCGGTTAACAATAACGCTCGGCGGGATGTACAGCTATTACGACGGCGATCACTACGGGCGCCTGCCATGGGTGAAATTCAATCAGTCCGTCACTGAAAACCATGAGTGGTATCGCAATGTGGGAAGAAAGGCGGAAGTGAACCTTTTCACTAAAGCCGATTACCAGTTGAACGAAAAGATCTCTCTTTTTGGGGATCTGCAATTCAGACAGATAAACTACAGGTTCAGTGGCACCGACGACGACCTGATGGATCTTACCGGTAAGTTTACCTATGATTTCTTTAATCCCAAAGCAGGTATCAACCTTCAACTGAATAGCAGGAACCGACTATACGCATCGGCAGCTGTGGGGCAACGGGAGCCGTTGCGTGCCGACCTGAAGGACGGGATCAAGGGCGAATCGGTGAACTCCATTCAACCGGAGAGGATGATCGACTATGAGCTGGGCTACCGGTATCAGGGTGATGGAGGAGTCCACCTGGGTGCAAACCTCTATTATATGGATTATCACAACCAGATGGTGCAGACCGGCAAGCTGACAGACATCGGTTATAAGCTTATGGAGAATGTGAAGGAGAGCTACCGCGCCGGTCTTGAACTGGAGGCTGCACTGCCACTGTGGAAGAACAAGCTGCGCCTGGATGCCAACGCCACCTTCAGCCGCAATAAGATACGGGACTATACTGCCTGGTTCGACCACTATGACAATCAGGATAACTGGGGATGGGAGGGACAGCTGTCCAGGGCATACGGAACCACCGATATTTCTTTCTCACCCAGTCTGGTCAGCGCAATGGGTGTGACCTGGCAGCCTACCTCGGCTCTCTATCTGAACCTGATGAATAAGTATGTAAGCAAGCAGTTTATGGACAATACCTCCGACGATGCAAAGGCCATCGACGCCTATTTTGTGAGCAACCTCTCCGCGGGATATACTTTCCAAAAATCACCCGTAGGCACGTTCAACCTGCAGCTGTTCGTGAACAACCTCTTCAACAGGGAGTATGTGGCGAACGGATGGGCTGCCACCGATACTTTTGCCGACGGCAGCAGCATCAACTGGATCGGTTATTACCCGCAGGCAACCCGCAACTATATGGTGCGACTCACACTGTCGTATTAAATCAATATTAAACAAGGAAAATATTTCTCATTGGCATCTTCTCTTCGACCCACTCCCGGTTTTCTCGCTATTTGATTTGAAACTCGCTGCGCTCAGACAACAAATCAAATCACGCTCGCTGCACCGGGTGGGTACCCCGAAGAGAAGCTGATATCTCGAAATAAATTGCTTTTCCATAATCAAACAGAACTGATATGCAAACCATCGAAATCATTGGCGCCGTCATCGGCCTGGTTTATCTGTACCTGGAGTATAAAGCCGACAAATGGCTCTGGCCGGTAGGGGTGCTGATGCCGGTGGTCTATATCTGGATCTTCTTCCATGGTAAATTTTATGCCGATATGGGAATCAATGTCTACTACTTCTTCGCCAGTATCTATGGCTGGATTCGCTGGAACAGAGACCATACGGAAAGAGATACACCAGCCATCATTCACACCCCGCGGCGACTAATACTGCCCCTCACGCTAATCACGATGCTGCTCTTCGGCGTCATTTACCTGCTCCTCACCCGCTACACCGACAGCCCGGTAGCCGGGGGTGACAGCCTCACCACCGCCCTGAGCATTGTGGGCATGTGGATGCTGGCACAGAAACATGCGGAACAGTGGTGGGTATGGTTTTTGGTCAACCTTATCTCCTGCGGGCTCTACCTCTGGAAAGGGCTCTACCCTACCGCACTGCTCTTTGCCATCTACACGGTGATCTCGCTGTTCGGATACTTCAAATGGGCAAAAATGGCAAAAACTGAAGATTTTTAACTGATCGATCATCATCCTTACTTTTCATCTTAACCGTAAATTTTAAATGAACATTTGTTCATAATAAAAATTTATTGGCTATATTTGTAAAAAAAAGAGATGAAAATATCGATTCTTACCGACAATAATCCCGGTGGTAACACCGGTGCAGAGCATGGGCTATCCTACTTCATCGAACATGAGGGGACAAAGATCCTGTTTGATACCGGACAGAGCGATCTCTTCCTGCGGAACGCATCCATCATCGGAATCAATGTGGAAGAGAGAGATCTGATCATACTGAGTCACGGCCATTTTGACCACGGTAACGGACTGGAACATCTCACCGGTGGCAAGATGATCTGCCATCCGGACAGTTTTGTAAAGCGATATAGAACCATTGATCACACCTACATCGGTCTGAAGAATAGTCGGGATGAAATTGCTCAAAAATTTGATCTCATCACCAGCAGAGCGCCTCTCAGTGTCAGTGACACCATTCTGTTTCTGGGAGAGATTCCCCGCATCACCGATTTTGAATCAAAACAGACCTCCTTCTCTTTTGAAGATGGGAGTCCCGATTTTGTAGCAGATGACAGTGCCATCGCACTACAGACAGAGAAAGGGTTGTTTGTGATCACCGGCTGCGGACATGCCGGGGTGGTCAACACCCTGGAACATGCAAGAAAGGTGACCGGTGAGCAGAGAATCTTCGGTATCATGGGTGGTTTTCATCTGAAGAAGCGCGATCGACAAACAATCGAGACCATTCACTACCTCAAAGAAAACAGCGTGGAGCATATCATCCCCTCACATTGTACCGCTTTGCCTGCGCTGGTGGCTTTTGCGGAGAATTTCCAGATTCAAACAGTAAAAACAGGTGACACATACAACTTTTAATAAACACATGAACGCAGGTTCATTTCATGTATGGTCATTTACCATAGATATCTTATCATTTGTTTCACTTAAATAAGCAGCATTATGCCATCAGGAGATCGTACCGGACCGATGGGACAAGGTTCCAGAACCGGAAGAGCAAAAGGTTATTGTTCGGGATTTGACGCACCCGGATATGAAGATGGATTCTCTCGCAACAGAGGTTGGGGAGGTGGTAGAAACCAACCCGCCAGATTGGGAAGAAGAGGAATAGCCGGCAGGGGAGCAGGATTAGGACGCCGAGCCGGAACAGGCTATGCAACCGGAATCGATCAGGGTTACGGTGCCGACAGGCTTTACAACTTTGGTCTTCTGTTGTCAGATTTGATTCAACATGTTCCCTGGCAGGATATCCTCCGCAAGCGGGATGAGATGGAAGCGCTCAAAAAGGAAGCACAACGGCTCAAACGTTCCAATGAGGAGCTGGAGGAAAAATTGCGCAAGTTAGAGGAACACAGAGAATAGGATCATTTAAAAACTGTCCCAGAATGGAGTCAACACTACCGGTCAACACCCTTGCTGAGGGTGACAGAGGGGAGATCACATCTTTTGAAGGTGGTTTCTTCTTCATCAAGAAACTGGAAGGGATGGGTCTTCGTATCGGGACAACCATCACGGTTGTGGCAAGGCAATGGATGAGTGGCCCTGTGATTGTTCGTTTCGAAAACACAGAAGTCGCCATCGGGTTCAATATGGCTAAGAGAATCAGGGTAAAACGGGTTTGAATGAGCAGCAGAATAATACTGGCAGGCTATCCGAATGTAGGGAAAAGTGCTGTCTTCAACCGTCTTACAGGGATGGATGTAATCTCATCCAATTACCCGGGAACAACAATCGATATTGCACGGGGATTCCTCAAAAGGGAAGGAGAACAGTATGAACTGATCGACCTGCCCGGATTTTACTCTCTTGAGCCTACATGCAAAGCGGAAGAGATTGCGGTGAAACTGATCCGTGAGGGTGATCTGATTGTACAGGTCGTGAATGCAACCAATCTGGAGCGTAACCTCAATCTCACGTTGCAACTGATCCAACAGCGAAAACCGATGTTGATCGCTCTCAACATGTTCGATGAAACAAAACAGAAAGGGATCGTCATTGATGTGGCAAAGCTTGAACAGATACTGGATCTTCCGGTTGTCCCCACCTCTGCTTTAACAGGTGAGGGAATCAAGGAGCTGGTCACAAGGATGAAAGAGGCACGTGTATCGCGCTACCGCTTTGAAGATGTACAACGGTGGAATGAGATAGGAAAGATTACCGGTCAGGTACAGTCTATCCACCCGCAACATCATTCATACTTTGAGCGACTGCAGCATGCATCCGTGAGACCGATCACCGGGATACCCATCCTGGTGGTGGTATTATTTCTGATGTTCACGCTCATCAGAGTGATAGGAGAGGGATTGATTGAGTTCCTCCTCGATCCGTTCTTTGAAAACATGTGGAAACCGCTGATGACAACACTATCAGCACGACTAAGCCACCAGTCACTGCTGCATGACCTGCTGATAGGGGATCTGATTGGAGGTGAGATTGATTTTGGTCAGTCATTCGGGCTACTGACGACCGGGTTGCATGTCACCTTTGGCGCTGTGTTACCCTATGTGCTCGCATTTTTCACACTCTTGTCTGTCCTGGAGGACACCGGTTATCTGCCAAGGGTTGCGGTAATGGTTGATAACCTGATGCATAAAGTAGGATTGCACGGTTTGTCTATCATACCCATGTTACTGGGTTTTGGCTGTAATGTGCCTGGAACGATGGCTACCCGAATCCTTGAGACCAGGAAAGAGAAGTTTATTGTGGCAACACTGATCGCGATCACCGTTCCCTGCATGGCCATGCAGGCGATGCTGTTCGGATTATTGGGCACCTACGGCGTGAAAGGGGTAGGTATTGTCTATCTCACATTGTTTGTTGTCTGGCTGTTGTTGGGCATGATCCTGAAGAGAACGGTGAGAGGCAGATCACCTGAACTGTTCCTTGAGATTCCCCCCTACCGGCGACCCTATTTCGGGGGATTGATGAAAAAGATATGGATGAGGGTTAGGTGGTTTCTTCAGGAGGCTGTACCCTTTGTGTTGGTGGGAGTGCTCATTGTCAATCTGCTTTACTCGCTGGGGTTCATGCAGTGGGTCAGCGATAAGGTCTCCCCTCTGTTCACGCTGCTCTTCGGCTTACCCGGGGAGGCCTCGGGGGCATTGATCATTGGCTTTTTACGGAAGGATCTGGCTGTAGGCATGCTGTTACCGCTCAACCTCACCTTTCAGCAGCTGGTGGTGGCTTCGGTGATGCTCTCCATGTTCTTCCCCTGTATTGCCACATTCTCGGTGTTACTCAAGGAGCTGGGGATCAAAGATCTGTTGAAACTGACCGGAATCATGCTGCTTTGCGTGGTGATTACCGGTTCACTGTTACATGTTATTTTAAGTCTATTCACAGGATGATAAAACGATTATGCCAAACAGAATAAGAGAGAGAAGAGTGATGATGCCACCCTTGATGGAAGGCTTTAAACCTTTTGGTATCGCCAGGCGGGAACTGGAGTGGGTGACCCTGTTCTTTGAAGAGTTTGAGGCGATCAGGCTGGTCGATTACGAGAAACTGCATCAGGAGGAAGCAGCCGGGATTATGAATATCTCACGTCCTACGTTCACCAGACTGCTGGATAAAGCGCACAGGAAAATTGCCAGGGCTTTTGTGGAAGGCAAAGGCATCCTTATCAAGGGAGGAACCTATGTGACAGAAAATTTCTGGTACAAGTGTCACAATTGCAACGAGACAATGATCACGATGAAACCGGCCTGTCAATGTCGCGGTTGTAAGTCTGAGGATCTCGTCCAGATAAGCAGGGATCGCAAGTGAGTATGTTCTATAATAATGGATCCGGACATAAATAGAGACAAGATAATGAACATCTATAAAGAGTCATCATTTGCAAGGGAGTATGATCAGTTCTACCAGTCAGTAGGCGGCAGGGCTGTTGACAGAGCAGAAAAAGCAGTGATCAGTGACCTGCTCTTGCAGGTCGACAGCAGAGAGATGCTCGAGCTGGGGTGCGGTACTGGTCACTGGACTTCATTTTTCAATGAGAAGGGATTCCGGGTTACCGCAGTGGATCAGTCGGCGGCAATGCTGGAACAAGCACGCAAGCGAGTGATCCCGGAGGTACAGTGGGTTGAGGCTGATGCCGCCCATCTGCCCTTTTCCGATGGGCAGTTTGAGCTGATCACAGCCATCACGCTATTTGAGTTTGTGGAGGACAGGAATGCACTTTTATGCGAAATAGACCGCTTGCTGAAACCGGGTGGCTTTTTAATTGTCGGATGGCTGAATAGTCTCTCCGAGATCGGGCGACAAAAGAAAAGTTCACCCACTTTCAGTCAGGCACATCTCTACACACCGGCAGAGATCAGGAACCACCTCACTACGCTGGGGACCCCACAATTTCACTACGCTGTCTATTATGACCACAATTTTGAGCTGCTGGATGAACTGAACGACAGGAGAACGGTTCAACCTGCCTTTATCGCCACCATCGTACAAAAAAGAAGAAACCATGCAGATCACCGTTGAAATCAGTTACTACGCCCTTAAAGGCGATTATGCCGCTCCGGTGAAGGATTTCCTGGAGAGGCTGTCACGTTGTAAGATGATACAGGTGGAGACGGGCAGCATGAGCACCCTGATCGCCGGTGAATATCACCTTGTGATGCAGACCCTCACCGATACGCTCGCTCCATTGATGGTGCACTATCCTTCAGTCTTCGTGTTGAAAATATCCAACGCATGCAAAGTGAGATGAGAGGGTATCTGCAAGTCTATACGGGCAATGGCAAGGGAAAGAGCACGGCAGCCTTCGGGCTGGCACTGAGGGCAGCCGGTGCAGGGATGAGCGTCTACATTGCACAGTTCGTGAAAGGAAGAAACTATTCCGAGATCACGGCGGTCAGGCAGCACGTGCCGCAGATCACCATCCGGCAGTTCGGCAGGGGTTGCTTCATCGTGGAGAGACCCACCGATGAGGATGTGTCAGCGGCAAGAGAGGGACTGGCAGTAGTGTCGGAGGTCCTCAATTCGGGAGCGTATGACATGGTGATACTGGATGAGGCAACCATCGCCATCTATTATGATCTCTTCACGGTGGGTGAGTTGATCGAAATATTGAAGACGAGAGCAGCCGGATGTGAGGTAGTGGTCACCGGACGTTATGCACCGGAGGAACTGATTGAGGTGGCCGACCTGGTGACTGAGATGCGAGAGGTGAAACATTATTACCGTCAGGGCATAGAGGCTCGTGAAGGTATTGAATATTAATAAACAGGAGAGAATCAATATGAGCCAGACGATGGAGCAGTTGCGAGAGGAGATGAAACAGTGTAGAAGATGCGATTTGTGGCATTCACGGAACCACCTCATCTTTGGTGAGGGGAATTATCATGCTCCCATCTTCATCATCGGCGAAGCTCCGGGAAGAGATGAAGACCGCGTGGGGAGACCTTTCATAGGGCCGTCGGGGATCCTGCTGGACAAGATCTTCACAGCCTGTGGGTTCAACAGAAAAGAGCATCTCTTCATCAGCAACATTGTCCGCTGCAGGCCACCGGGGAATCGCCCCCCCACCCCACAGGAGAGTGCCGCTTGCCTTCCGTGGCTGCACAAGCAGCTGGAGCTGACAGATCCCCGGATCGTGATCCTGTTGGGCGCAACAGCACTGAGGACTATGGCAGGTCCCGATTACCGCATCACACGAGCCCGGGGCAACTGGATCAAACAGGACAATCGGCTGATGATGCCGGTCTATCACCCCTCTGCATTGCTAAGGAACCCGGCACTAAAAAGGGATACCTGGGATGATTTCAAGAAGGTGGTCTATAAATACCGGGAGCTGGTTGATCCCGATCATTATAGTCCCCATATACCATTGAATACCAATCAGACAAAAAAAGAATCATAAAAGACAAAACTATGTTACATCATGTGGGATTAACCATCATCGAGCCGGCAGAGATCGGGCGTTTTTACGAAGCTGTTTTGCATTTCCACCGGTTGAAACAGTTCACCCTCGATTCAGAGGAGGTGCTCCACTCCATCTTTGCCACCGACAGGCAAACAGAGGTATTTATGCTGGTATATCAGGATCTGAAACTGGAGATCTTCATTGACCCCGAGGGAGAAAAAGGTCGTTTTACCCACCTCTGTCTGGAGTACGACAACCCGGATGAGGTGTCGGACCATGCCCATCAACAGGGATACAGGCGATGGGTTAAAAAAGGTCCCAACCGTGTCACCCATTTCATCTGGGACAAAAGCGGGAACATGTTTGAGATAAAGAGAAAGGAGATTGCATCATGACAGATTCAGAACGGATAAAGAGGAACATAACTGAGATTATGCAGTCGCTCCCCCCGGATGTGGTGCTGGTGGCAGCTGCAAAAACGAGAAGTGCCGACGAGGTAAATACTGCGGTGACTGCCGGTATTGATGCCATTGGATACAATTACATCCAGGAAGCAGAGCGTATGCGTCCGCTTGTGGAAGGGACTCTGCCCTGGCATATGATTGGTCATCTGCAGCGAAACAAAGTAAAAAAAGCGGTCGAGCTGTTCGACATGATTGAGACCATCGATTCGGAGCGACTGGCACTGGAGGTGAACAAACAGTCGGTTGCCGTGGACAAGGTGATGCCGGTATTGATTGAGATCAACAGCGGCAAGGAGTCGAACAAGAGCGGCGTGCTACCGGAAGACGCGATTGGACTGATCCGTCGGATCAATCATCTGTCAAACCTTGTGATTGTGGGGTTGATGACCATGGGACCGCGCTTTGGGGACCCGGAGGATGCCAGGCCCTACTACCGGATCACAAAAAGAATCTTCGACGAGATCAAAAAGACTGAGATCCCGGGTGTTGAGATGTGTTATCTCTCCATGGGAATGAGCAACAGTTATCAGATCGCCATTGAAGAGGGTGCCAACATCATCCGTATCGGAACCGCCCTGTTTGGTGAGAGAACAGTAAAGTAGTATACCCGATCAAAAAAAAATAATCATGACAACATTCGTTACAGAGATACCCTGGCTCAAAAAACGATTACCGGAAGGGATTCAGATAGCGTCCTCCACACTAATCAGCGGACCGGGAGGCACAGGCAAGCCACTGGTTGAGCTGGCACTTGCTGACAGCTGGCTGAAAGCGGGCGGGTCGCTTATTGCCATACCACTGCAATACCCATCGGGAGAGATGATAGCATCAGCCATGACGATGCTTTATCATACCGATCTGGAACAATACCGCGGGAAGGTAGCTTATATCCAGTTCGATCCTGCCATGAGCGAGGGGATGATTATTGGTGAGAACAAGGTGACCGCCAACATTCTAGACCCGGAGAGATGGGAAAGAGCCATTGAAAGGGCAGAAGGAATGATTGAGAAGAGCGGACCAGGGGTGATGGTGCTTGGATCAGCTCTCAACCTGCTACTTTTCTCCAAGAGACACAAGGAGGCTCTCCAGCAGAAGATGGCGCATATGCTGCAAGAGGATAAGAGCCGCACCTATGCCTTCGCGGTGAGCACAAGTGCCTTCGCCACTGAAATAAAAAAGCTGGAGGAGGTATCCGATAACCTTATGTTCACACGGATGAACGAGTCGATGCAGCTGTTCCTGACCATTGAGCGAATGAAAGGGGTCCGCTTCACCGATGAAGAACAGGAGGTACCTTTCACACCTGAACAGTTAAAAGAGATCAACGCCATTGCGGAGCTGACCCGTAAAAGGAACATACCCCTCATCAGCCGGAGCTGATCAATCGCACTGCCTCACCCAACGACACAACACAGAAACGCTCTCACCTAACTTTTTCATTGAACATGTCAGACAACAATACATTTTTCTGGATCGCCCTTTTTGCTATCCTTGCAGCCATCATCAACGGGTTGGGAATCTTTATCCTCTACAGGTACCGGAATTGGGCCATACAATCCAAACCCTATTTTATTTGCTTTGCTGCCGGCGTGCTGATCTCCACCCCCCTGATGCTGGCTCTCCCCCAGGCCATTGAAAAGAATTTCTATGCAGGATTCACGGCACTGCTCGGTTTCTTGTTCATGTTTTTCTCGAACGGACTGATCAAGAAGATCACCAAAACAGAGGTGCTCGCCTTCGGCATCGTTGCCGCCGAAGGGATAGCCATTCACTCCTTCATCGATGGCATCATCTACACCGTCACCTTCAGCATCAGCATCCTGGCCGGTTTTCTGGCAGCAACAGGACTGGTGATTCATGAGTTTGCCGAGGGGATCATCACCTACACCCTTTTTCTCAAGGGAGGTGTGAAAGAGAAACGTTCCATGTTCTATGCTTTCCTGGTGGCAGGTCTCACCACACCGTTGGGTGCCTTCATAGCATACCCGCTTGTAAACCGTCTCAACGATAGTCACCTGGGGTTAATGCTGGGCTTTGTTGCGGGGGTATTGATCTATATCGCTGCTTCGCACCTTCTCCCCGAGGCAAGAGGTGAGGAGAAAAAGCACTCCGGTGTGGCCTTCCTGGGAGGTGTAGCACTGGCACTCTTTATCGTATTCTCAAAGATGTTCGGTTAGTAAAACGGCTCTCTGTTTATGCATCACGGTACGCCAGCACCGCGTTCACGATACCTGAGAGTGAATGTGCGATTTGCTCATCCTGAAAGAGATTGTCGAGCAACCCCTCATCACAGCTTTGGCGAATCTGCTCATTCATGGGTATCTGTGCGATCAGGGGCAGATGAAATTGTTGTGACAGCTTCTCACCACCCCCCTGTCCAAAGAGATAATATTTCTCATCGGGATGCAGCGAGGGGGTGAACCAGGCCATGTTCTCCACGATGCCCAGCACCGGTACAGAGACGTTTTTGTTGTTGAACATGCCAATCGCCTTGATCACATCATCCAGTGCGATGGTCTGCGGTGTAGTCACCACCACGGCACCAGTGATCTCGTACGACTGCAGCAGGGTCAGGTGTACATCACCGGTGCCGGGCGGGGTGTCAATCACCAGATAATCCAGCTCTCCCCAGTCGGTATCGTTGAGCAGTTGCTTGAGCGCATTCGACACCATGGGCCCACGCCAGAGAAGTGACTGGGAGGGGTCGATAAAGAAACCGATCGAGATCACTTTGATGCCATACCGATCAAACGGTTCAATCCATGTCTTCCCCTCTTTCTCCATCGATAGCGGCCGGTGGTTGTTCAGGTGGAAGAGAGTGGGTACCGAGGGACCATGGATATCGGCATCCAGCAGGCCGGTTGCATACCCCTCTCTGGCCAGAGAGAGGGCCAGGCCGGCAGCCACGGTCGACTTGCCTACTCCCCCCTTACCCGAAGCAACGATAAGCAAATTTTTTATATTGGGCAGCTTCGTTTTCTCGAACGGCCTTTTGGCAGTATTACTTTGTTCGTTCATCTTCTTTTCTTTTTTATTTTGTTCAGTTTACCCTGTATCAATCGTTTTTGTAAGCCGGACAACCGATCTACGAAGAGGATGCCATCGAGATGGTCATACTCATGTTGAAAGATGCGGGCCTCTAACCCGCTCAACTCCTCCTCTATCGTCTCAAAGGCGAGGTTTTGGTAGGTCACGTGGATCCTCTCGGGGCGGTTCAGCTCACGGAAAATACCCGGGATGCTGAGACACCCCTCGTTAAAGGAAGAGAGCATATCATCAGCATGTAAGATGCGGGGATTCAGATAGACCTTCTCTACCGGCGTGAACGCGGCCGACTCATCGGCTAGCGGCGTGGTATCTATCACAAATATTCTTTTGGTGAGATTAATCTGTGGAGCTGCCAGACCTATACCCTCTGCTCTCTTTAGCGTATCGAACAGGTTCCCGGTGATCATGTCCGGGAGATCTTCCTGATGGATGTCAAACGTACTTTGACGCAATACAGGAGCACCATATATCACAATTGGGACAATCATTTTTTTGTAAAGTTACGGATCCAGAATTTTTTATCCTGATAGATCACCTCCCTGATCTCTTTCTCACGGACCAGCTGATCCGGCAGACTGCTGTCGGCCCTGTTCTTGCGTAGGATCTCACCCATGGTCTCCTCACGGATGGGATGCACAGCACTCATATTGAGGATATCCTCCCTGGCATCGCCGGTGAAACCGGTATCACTGCCCTCGAAGCCGAGCAGCATCTCGCAGTGCAGTCCGGCATCAGTGTAGATCTGGTAAGCCCTGTTGATGGCTTCCTCATCCGGTTTCTTCACGCTCCGCATTGCAGGGGGCCGCGTGGGAATGGAGAGATAAGCCCTGGAGGGATTGATCGTTGCAATCAGTGAGGCATTATGCTGTAACAGCTCAGCTCCATCGTTGACCCCCTCCACCATCAGTGTTTCGGTAGCCAGGATCCCCTTGTAAGATGAGGCAAAAGCCAGGAGACCCTCCTTGTAACCCTCAAAGGTGAGCTTGGGATGGGGTCTGTTGATCTTCTTCCATACAGCCTCATCGTTGGCATCCACCTTCACTGAAACCCAGTCGGCCAGCGAGAGGGCATCACGCACCGCTGCATCACCCAGTAGTGATGCATTGGTGATCACAGCAATCGGAATACCGCACTGCATTAACAGGCGGATCGACTCTTTCAGGTGGATATCAAGTGTGGGTTCGCCGTTCGGCACGAAAGTGAGATAGTCAGGCATCCCCTGTAACTTGCTCAGGTGCTCCTCGACCGCTTTGAAAATCTGCTCCGGACTGTAAAACGATTGTCTCTCGAGCGTGTAATGGCGGGTGGCACCCACCTGACAGTAGATACATGCATAGGTACAGATCTTATCACCGGGGATATTATTGATCCCCAGGCTCTGCCCCAATCTTCTGGAAGATACGGGTCCGAAACTGATCATCGTTTTTTCTTTTTATCTGGTTCTGTCACTACGACTGGAAAATATGCCGGTGGATGGCAGCAATCTCGCCGGCTGCTGCCGAGCGGGGTGCCCACTCAACCACCGTACGGCATTGTAGCATCGCCTCCACCACCGCCGGCTCGAAAGGGATCCTGCCGACAAGGGGGAGTTTCTCACTGCGGCACCAAGACTCAATCTCGGCCGTCACCTGCTCATTCAGGTCATACTTATTGATCACCACGACCGACGGAATGCCAAACCCATCGGTCAGCTGCTTCACCCTCTTCAGGTCATGAAAACCGGAACGACTCGGTTCAGTGACCAGCAATGCCAGATCGGCACCGCTCATGGCCGAGATCGTGGGACAACCGGTGCCGGGAGGCCCATCAATCAGAATGGTCTCCACACCCATCTGCTCCGACAGCTGACGGGATTGCTCACGCACCACATTGACCAGCTTGCCGGAGTTCTCCTCACCCGGCTCCAGCCGGGCATGGACCATCCAGCCGTTACGGAACGTACCGGTAGTCCAGTAGCTGCCATTGCTTTCAATCATACTGATGGCATCGGCCGGACAGATGCGCATGCAGAGACGGCATCCGTCACATGATGTCTCAGAGATGGTGTAACGATCCTCCTGATACCGGATGGCATCGAAGCGACAGACATCCATGCAGGCACCGCATTGTGTACATAGCTGCTGGTCGATTACCGCCTTGGCACCGGTGGAAAAGGGGTGAGCGGAGTGATCTGTCGGCTCCAGTAACAGATGAAGGTTGGCTGCATCCACATCGCAATCGGCGACCGTCAGCTGTTCACCCATGGTTGCCAGTGCCGCACTCAGGCTTGTCTTGCCTGTTCCTCCTTTTCCGCTGATAATGACAATCTGTCTCATATGATACTCGGTTGTACGATTTGAGTGAGCAGACGGTTGAACATCTCCCGGTAGGAGTCATCCACCGCTGCGGGTAATCCTCCCTCGGCATAGATGCGTGCCACCTCCCTGTCGAAAGGGATCTCCAGCAACAGCGGAATCGACTCCTGCTCCAGCCACCGGTAAATCTCATTGTCTCCCAGTCCGGCTCTGTTGACCACCACACCAAACGGCTTACCCAGCTGCAGGACGGTAGCTGCCGACAGCTTCAGGTCGTGTAGACCGAAAGGCGTGGGCTCAGTGACCAGCACTACGTAGTCGGCCCTGTCGACGGTTGCAATAAAGGGACATGAGATGCCGGGTGGCGAATCGAGGAGCACCAGCTCCCTGTCGCCGGCCTCGCGAATGGTATGGGTGATGACCGGCACAGGGGTATAAACCCCCACCTCGGCACGCCCTTCGACAAGATGCTGAGCGGCACCGTAAGCAGCACGCGTCACCCTGCCCAGGAGCTTGGGATGTTCGGTGATCGCTCCCGCCTGACAAGCATAGCTGCAGGCACCACAATCGTGGCACAGATCGGGAAGGACCTGAATCATTCTCTTCTCCGGCAGGTAGAGGATGGCGTTGTAACTGCAATATTCGTAGCATAACCCGCAGAAGGTACATCTCTCCGGATCAATCACCGGCACCTGTTGATAGACTTCATCAACCTGTTCATTCTCACCGGCAATAAACTCCGCGACATTGGGTTCCTCTGCATCACAGTCGGCCAGTACACAATCAATCCCCTTCTGCGCTGCTACCCAGAAGAGGTTGGTGGAGACAAAAGTCTTACCGGTACCTCCCTTACCACTTGCTATGGCGATCTTCATCCAATCCGGGCCGTTCAATGATCACAGGCATTGAGACCGGTGACCAGCGACTGTTGGAAGTGATCGGTAACCAGCTCCCGCGGGCTTTTATACTCGGCACCCACATGCACCCTGATATTTTGCTGTTGAAACAGCCGAATGGCCTTCTGTCCGATACCTGCTGCGATCACCTCGGTGACGCCTCTCTCTGATAACCATGCTGGCAGCAGTCCCGGTTCATGTGGTGGAGGTGTCACCAAATAGTCGTTCACAATGGCTCCTTCCTCCGCCTCGATAATTGCAAACTGCTGACAATGGCCAAAGTGCTGACAGAGTCTTCCCTCTTCCAGGGGTATTGCGATCACCTGCTTCATCCCATTCGTCTTCTACCGGATCCGTCTCTTCTTCTCATTCTCTCTCCTTGACCCTGGCCCTGGCTCATACCTCTACCAGTACCCTGGCCTCTACCGGCACGCTGCCCCATGCCTCTGCCGGTACCCTGCCCGAAAGGAGCATTCGTACCTTCTCCTGCAGGTGCATTCATATTACTGGATCCTCTGTTCGACGGGTTACAACGACCCTCTCCTCTTCCACTCATCGGGCCCTCTCCTTCGGGCCCTCTCCTGTTCATTCCTGGCATAATAATCTCCTTTTTGTTTAACTGTTCTGTTTGATCATCTGAATCACCTCTTCCACACTCCTCTGATTGTCATCCAGCGGGGTCATCTCAATCCCGAGCTGTTTCGCAACCGATGCTGCCTTGCCGCCCAGATGTCCGGTAATGATCTTTCCGGCACCTTTCGAGGCGATCAGCTGCATGGCGGCAGGTCCCGCACCCTCGTTGTAATCCCTGCTGGGATTATCCACAACTTCCACCGAATCACTTTCGGTGTCATATATGACAAAACAGTTGCAGCGTCCAAACCGCTTGTCCGGAAGTGATGTCAACTCCTTACCGGATGATGTGATGGCTACTTTCATTGGATGATGTTTCTTTTGGTTCTTGAGATTGCTCATAGAGGCAATTCACTTTAAATACGCAACAAATATATTGAACATATGTTCATTATGCAAATATTACTACATATTTCTGAAAGAATTTATGATCTTTAGAAAGGCTTCCCAAAACAAATAGCTCATTTTCAGAAGAAAATGAGCTATTTAAAAATTCAGGATCTTACACCCGGCAGTCAGGATATCATCCAACTATTGCATCGGTCAGTTCATCGACGGTAAACCCGACAAAATAGGGAGTGGTGTCGAATGAGGAGAGTGCCTCATGAACAGCTGCGGAGCTATATTGTATACCTTTCAGTCGTTCCGTTACTTCAGTGAGGTCGTTGTTCACCCCGAAGAAGGTGCCGAAAAAAGAGATTTGCTGAATCATCCCTTTGCGGGTATCCACAAATACCTGAATCTTCCCGCCCGGGTAACGCCGTTCACGCACGATCTCAGCAGTGGGATTGGTGCCAAAGTTCCATTGCCAGTTTCCGAACTTGTCGCGACGTGCCTGCTCGACAGCCTGCAGCTCCTGCTCGCTGAAGTGATACTCCACCATCTCGGGGTAGCGTTGTTTCATGTGGTTGAGGATCCTCTCGGCGAACTGTTTCACGGTGATCTTCTCCGTCAGGTTGGGCAGGATGTTGTCCACACGGCTACGTACCGACTTCACCCCTTTCGCCTCCACCACCTCCATTGAGGTTTCCAGCGCAAGTGAAAGTACGGTCAGGTCGGTATCGAACAACAGACAGCCATGGTGCATCACCCGCCCGTCGTGGTAGGCCTGGGCGTTGCCGCAGATCTTCTTCCCGTCGATGGTGATGTCGTTGCGGCCGGAGAACTTCGCCGTAACGCCCAGCTCTGCCAGTGTCTCGATCACCGGCTGCGAGAAGGTTTTGAAATCAAATGCCCCATCTCCTTTCTCGTGTGAGATGATGGTGTAGTTGAGGTTGTTCAGGTCGTGGTAGACCGCACCGCCACCGGTGATGCGCCGCACCACGTGGATCCCCTGTTCTTCCACATAACGGCTGTTGATCTCAGCCAGGGTGTTCTGGTTCTTGCCCACGATGATGGAGGGCTCATTGATCCAGAGGATAAAGATCTTGCTGAACTGTCTCAGGTGCTTGAAACAGTACTCTTCCAGCGCGATGTTGTAGTCCGGTTTGTTGCTGTTGCTGATGATGTAAATCATAGAATATGTATCAACACGGGTTCCGGTCAGTCTTCCGGGTCGTTCACCCTTCTATCCTGTCCGGAACCCGCAAATCAGTATCTGTGTCTCTTTATTTCTTCTTTTTCGGGATATGTATTGCCTCACCCAACACGTCGTTGAATGCTTCAATCAGCGCCTCCGAGTAGGTGGGGTGTCCGTAGATGGTATTCACCGCCTCATTCACCGTGATCTCCATCTCCATGACGAGCGAAGCCTGGGTGATGATCTCTGCGGCGGAGGGTCCGATGATGTGCACGCCCAGGATCTCACCGTAACGGTTGTCGGCGATCACCTTCACGAAGCCCACCGCATCACCCGAAGCAAGCGCGCGTCCGTTGACGGCGAAGTTGAACCTGCCGATGCGTATATCATCATATTTCTCCCGTGCCTGCTCCTCGGTCATACCCACCTGGGCTACCTCGGGAGAGGTGTAGACCACGGAGGGTGCAGAGAGCAGGTTCACCTTGCGGTGGTTACCCTTCACCGCGTTCTCGGCGGCCACCTCACCCATGCGGAAGGCGACGTGTGCCAACATCTTGATGCCGTTCACATCGCCGGGGGCGTAGATTCCCTTCACGCTGGTCTCCATGTATTCGTTCACCTTGACCTTGCCCCTTTCAGTCTCCAGCTTCACCTCACCCAGACCCTCCAGGTCGGGTGTACGACCAATGGCGATGAGCGCCTTGTCGGCGATCACCGGATCCTTGCCCTCGATACGAATCTCCAGCTTGTCACCCTTGTCCAAGATCTCGGTGATGCGGGTGGAGGTCATCACCTCTATCCCTTTCTTCTTCAAGTGGCGGAGCAGCTCTGCCGACACCTCCTGGTCGAGTGTGGGCACGATGCGATCCATCATCTCGATGATGATCACCTTCGATCCCAGACCCGCGAATGACTGTCCCATCTCGGTACCAATCACGCCTCCACCGATCACGGCAAGCGTACCGGGTACCTCTTTGACGGCCAGCAGCTCATCGCTGGTGAGTACCTTTTTGCTCTCGATGCCGGGGATGCTGATCCTGGAGGCTTTTGAACCGCCCGCCAGGATGATCTTGTCCGCCTTGATGATCTGCGAGTCGTTCACCACCACGTCGTTGTTCTTGTTGATGCGGCCCACACCCTGGTAGATGTCCACGCCGTTGCTCTTGAGCAGCGCCACCACGCCGCTGGTAAGCTTCTTCACCACGCCGTTCTTGTACTCCTGCACCTTCTCCATGTCGATCTTGATCATGGTGCTGTCGATGATGATTCCGCGTGAAGCAGCAGCCTGGATATGCTCGATGATCTCGGCATTCTTCAGATAGGTCTTGGTGGGGATACAACCCACGTTGAGGCAGGTACCCCCAAAGGTACCCTTTTCCACGATGGCCACCTTGGCGCCCAGCTGCGCCGCCCGGATGGCAGCCACATAACCGGCGGGACCGCCACCGATCACCACCAGCTGGTAGTTATCCTCCAGTCGTATCATCCGCTTCTCCTCATCGCTCTCCTTCGCCCCGGTATCTTCAATCACCTCGGGCATCAGCGTGTCGGCCGACTCGTTCTCGGAGCCGATGTAACCGATCACCTCCGTCACCGGTACTGTCTCGCCATCCTGGCGTACAATCTTCAGCAGGATACCCGTGGCTTCCGCCTCGAGCTCCATGCTGGTCTTGTCGGTCATGATCTCAAGGATGATCTCCCCCTCTTTGACGGGATCGCCCTCTTTCTTCAACCACTTCACAATTTGTCCCTCGGTCATGTCGATACCGGCCTTGGGCATGATGATTTCAAAAGCCATATTTCTGTTTTTTCTTGTTTATATCAATAGAGTCATCGGGTTCTCCAGCAACGCTTTCAGGTCGGTCATGAATTTGGCGGCGGTGAGGCCGTCAATGATCCGATGGTCGCTGGTGAGGCTGATCTTCATGATGGGGCGAACGACCGCCTCACCATTTATCGGGACTATCCGCTCCTGCGTGGAGGCCACACTCAGGATGGCCGCGTTGGGCTGGTTGATGATGGCGGTGAACTCATCCACACCATACATCCCCAGATTGCTGATAGAGAAGGTGCTTCCCGCCTGTTCATCGGGCAACAGCTTCTTGGAGAAGGTGCGCTCGGTGAGGTCCTTAAGGGCTACCACAAACTCGCTCAGGCTCATCCTGTCGGCATTCTTCACCACCGGCACCAGCAGTCCTTCCTCCATGCCTACCGCCATACCAAGGTTCACATAGTTGTGATAGGTGATCTCGGTGCCCTCCTTGTTGAGGCTGGCGTTGATCTGTTTGTGCTTCATCAGCGTTTTCACCACCGCCACAGAGATCAGGTCGGTCACTGTCAGCTTCTTCCCTGTTTTCTCCTTGATAGGTTCGATGAGCTGCTTGCGCAGTGCCAGCAGGTTGGTCATATCCACCTCCCAGGTCTGGATGAAAGAGGGAATTCCAAAGTAGCTTTCCATCATCCGCTTGGAGATGATCTTGCGCATCTGCGTCATCGGCACCGTCTCGGTGCTGCCCGCAAGTCCGGCAGGAGCCGGAGATGCTGCCGGTGTGGCAGCTTTGGCTGTTGCTGGTGTTGCAGGTGCTGCAGGTTGCTGTGAGGCTGCCGCCGGTCTGGGGGGTGCCGTCGATTCAGCCAGCTTATCGCGTGTCAGCATCTCCTTGATCTGCGGGTCAGAGATCAGCTGCAACACATCCTCCTTCATGATCTTGTGGTTGTGGCCGCTGCCCCTGATTCCTTTCAGTTCTATATCGTGTTCCTCGGCAATGCGGCGAGCAAGCGGGGAGACGTGTATCTTCTCCTCGTAGTTGAAGCCGGCGATGTCGTCACGATGAATGCGTCCCTTGTAACCGGTACCGGTCACATTGGTCAGCTTCACCCCGAGACGTCTCGCCAGTGCTCTTGCCGCCGGTGTTGCCCTTAGTTTAACTGTTTCCATTCAATCTCTGTTTAGCGGTTGTTGACTAACTTGAGAATGTATTTCTTGATCCTCTCCACGCTGGGGATCATGGCAGCCTCGAGGGTCTGGTTGTAGGGGATAGGCACATCTTCACCCGCCAGTCGCAGGATGCGTCCATCGAGGAAATCAAAAGCATCGCTCTCGGCGATGGTGGCAGCCACCTCACCGATGAAGCCGCCGGTCTTGTGTGCATCGTTCACCAGTAGCACCTTACCGGTCTTCTTCACCGACTCCAGCACGGTATCTTTGTCGAGCGGCTTGAGGGTACGCAGGTCGACCACCTCAACGCTCACCCCTTCGGCTTCTTCCACCTCCTTGGCGGCTTGCATCACCCTTTCGAGCATGCGACCGTAGGTGATCACCGAAACATCCTTACCCTCCTTTTTGATATCGGCCTTGCCGATGGGCAGCACAAAATCGGGATCGAGGGGTACCTCCCCCTTCATGTTGAACTGTGCCTTGTACTCGAGGAAGATCACCGGATTGTTGTCACGTACCGCCGCCTTGAGGATCCCCTTCACATCGGCCGGGGTACCGGGGGCTACCACTTTCAGTCCCGGGATATGAGTGAACCATGCCTCGAGCGACTGTGAGTGTTGTGCGGCGGAGCCTACGCCACCACCGGCAGCGCAGCGGAAAACGACGGGGATCTGCCCCTTACCGCCGAACATATATCTTGTTTTGGCTGCCTGGTTCACGATGTTGTCCATCATGTAGACGACAAAATCCATGAAGGTGACATCCACGATGGGCCGCATGCCAGTCATGGCGGCACCGATGGCAGCACCGGAGATGGCATTCTCCGAGATGGGGGTGTCGCGCACCCGCTCCTTGCCGAACTCATCCAGCATCCCAACCGAGGTTCCGAAGTCGCCTCCGAAGATCCCCACATCCTCACCCATGAGGAATACGTTTTCGTCGCGCCGCATCTCTTCCGACATGGCCATGATGATGGCATCGCGGACAGACATTATTTTCGTTTCTTTTTCCATTGATTATCGTGTGCTGTTGTTTTTAATCTGCGTAAATATCTTCGAAGGCGGACTCCAGGGTGGGCTCGGGACTGCTCAGTGCGAACTTGACCGATTCCTCCACTGCTGCCAGCGAGGCGTCGTTGAGTTCATCCAGCTCTTTCTCCGAAGCGATCTTATTCTCAATGAGGTGATTGCGAAAACGGGTGATGGGATCCTTCTGCTTCCACTCGTCCACCTCCTCCTTGGTGCGGTACTTGCCGGGGTCGGAGGTTGAGTGTCCCAGCCAACGGTATGTGATGGCTTCCACCAGTACCGGTCCGTTGCCGTCACGCACATATTTCACGATCTCCTCGAACTTGTTGTAAACCGCCATCAGGTCGTTCCCATCTTCGATGAAGTGACCCGGGATGCCGTAGGATGCTGCCCGCTGGTAGTTGTAGTCGATGTTGATCACATCCTTGATGGGGGTGCTGATGCCATAGAGGTTATTGATGGAGTAGAAGATCACCGGCAGGTTCCAGATAGAGGCCATGTTCAGGGTCTCGTGGAAGGTGCCCTCGTTCACGGCACCATCACCGAAGAAGCAAACCACGATTTTGCCGGTCTTCTTCATCTTCTGTGTGAGTGCCGCTCCGATAGCCATCCCCATGCCACCACCCACGATGCCGTTGGCACCCAGGTTGCCGTTGTCCAGGTCGGCGATATGCATGGAACCACCCTTACCCTTGCAGGTGCCGGTCGCCTTCCCCATGATCTCCGCCATCATTCCGTTCAGGTCGATCTCCAGGGCAATGCTCTGTCCGTGACCACGGTGGTTGGAGGTGATCATATCGAATCCCTTCTCGATGGCGGCTACCGCCCCCACGTTGGCCGCCTCCTCCCCAATGGAGAAGTGGGTCATGCCGGGAACCATCCCTTTTCGTACCAGCTTGTTGACCTTACTGTCGAAATTGCGGATATCCAGCATCATCCGATGCATGTGCAACATCTTCTCTTTCGATAAATTGCCTTTAGTTGATTTCGTTTTCGCCATAGCAGCTTCCTTATTGTATTTTGTTTGTAGTTTTCTACATAGTTAGAATGAGTCTACATAACAACACTGTTTCAAACTTATTGTTTGTAGGCGTGTGATTTTTATATTTTATTAAATTTTAAACATACAATAAACTCCCCTCCCGACACTCAGCAAGTAGATAAATGTCAGGTCAGAAAGAATAAGGTGACAAAGGTAAAAATTATTTGCGATATTTTTGTCGTAAATTGAAAAGATTTCCTATCTTTGACGCGTTAAATGCTAAAAGATGTTTTCAAAAACATGTGAACATGGTATTCGGGCAATGCTCTACATCGCTTCTCAATCGCTGAATGAGAGGCGGGTAAAGATTGGTGATATCATCCGACAAACCGGATCACCGGAAGCCTTCACCGGCAAGATCCTGGGGCTTCTCTCGCGACACGGACTGGTCGATTCCTACACGGGACCGGTTGGCGGCTTCGAGATCAAAAAGGAGAAAATCGGACAGATCACCATCGAACAGATTGTACGTGCCATCGACGGCAATGAGTTTTTCGAAGGATGCGCTCTGGGACTCTCCCATTGCGACGAGAAAAACCCCTGCCCGATGCACCACGCAGTGGTGAAGATCCGGGAGAACATGTTCCAGGTGTTGAAACATACCACTCTTTATGACCTGGTAACCAAACAGGAAAATTTGGAGTTGATATTGAAGCGTTAAATTTTTGCCTTCATTTACGACTTTTTTATCGTAAATAGAAAATAAGGATTGGTCAGATGTAAACCATAAACAAACGATATATATGTACCCATTGCAGCGAACCATCAAACAAGCCGCCCTGCCGGTCACCTTTCTCTGGATCGGATTTGTCTCAGCCATCAGCTTCATGGAGGCCTGGCTCAAGTTCAGGGCTCCCGGAATCACACTGCCCCTCGGACTGGGAATCGGCAGCCTGGTCTTCAAGGCACTGAACCTGATGGAGTGGCTCTTCGCACTGCTCATCGCGGCAAGGTTCATCCTGAACCGAAGAAGAGAGAGAAGAAGCAGCGTGATCCAATATGGAGTCATCCTGTTACTGCTTCTTATCCAGACACTCTGGCTGCTGCCGGCACTCGATGCACGCATCCCCCTCTACCAGCAGGGGCTGGAGGTACGCTCCTCTCCTTTGCACCTCTATTACGTGGTGGCAGAGCTATTCAAGGTGACCCTGCTCTTTATCGTAGGAATCCGATTTCTGAAAGAAGCGAGATAAACCAATCAATCATCCATTCACAAAAAAACAACCTATGACACAGAAAAAACTTTGGATTGCATTCGCCCTGGTGGTCGGCATCTCCTTTGCCGTACTGCTCTATTACGGTAACCAGATCTATCAGCAGGCACCGCCCGTACCGGAGCGGGTCACCAATGAAGAGGGGCAACTGCTCTTCACCGGCCAGGAGATCAAAGATGGCCAGAACATCTGGCAGAGCATCGGCGGCCAGGAGGTGGGCAGCGTCTGGGGGCATGGCGCCTATGTGGCACCCGACTGGACAGCCGACTACCTGCACCGCGAGGCACAGTACCTGCTCAACCGCTGGTCGCAGGAGGAGCAGGGAAAAGCATTCGATCAGCTCACCGAGGTGGAGCAGGCAGCCATGGAACGTCGCCTGCAGGAGTTTCTGCGCAAGAACAGCTACGACGAGGCATCCTCCACCCTGGTAATCCACAGCCAGCGCTATGATGCCTTCCGGGAACTCTACGGCCACTATGCCGGCCTCTTCATGAATGACCCGGCACTCGATGAGCTGCGCGCTGATTATGCCATCGCGCGCAACAGCATCCGGTCGGAGGAGCGGATGGAGAAGATGGTGCATTTTTTCTTCTGGGCCTCCTGGGCATGCGTCACCGAGCGGCCCGGATCCGATGTCACCTACACCCACAACTGGCCACCCGACGAGCAGATAGGCAATGTGGCTACCAGTGACCTGGTATTGTGGACCGGCTTCAGCATCATCATGCTACTGCTGGGCATCGGCATCATGATCTTCCTGCAGGCACGCACCCGCGAGGAAGAGCCCTTGAAACCGGTCTCCGATCCCTTGATGAACCAAACCATCACCCCCTCCATGTGGGCGGTGAAAAAATATTTCTGGGTGGTGAACCTGTTGATCCTGGCGCAGGTGCTGCTGGGGGTGATCACCGCACACTACGGCGTGGAGGGCGATGGCTTCTATGGCATCGACATCGCCTCCTTCATCCCCTACTCCATCACCCGCACCTGGCACATCCAGATCGCCATCTTCTGGATCGCCACCGCCTGGCTGGCCACCGGACTCTACATCGCCCCCTCGCTGAGTGGCAGGGATCCGAAATACCAGAGGCTGGGGGTCAACGTCCTCTTCGGGGCACTACTGATCGTGGTGGCCGGCTCTCTCATCGGGCAGTGGTTCGGTGTGATGCAACGGCTCAACCTGGTGGATAACTTCTGGTTCGGACACCAGGGGTATGAGTATGTGGACCTGGGACGCTTCTGGCAGATCCTGCTGGTGGTGGGCCTCTTCCTATGGCTGGCACTGATGGTGCGCCCCATCCTGCCGATCATCCGCAAGGGTACCTCCGAAAAGGGGTTGCTCATCCTCTTCCTGATCTCCTGCGCCGCCATCGCCCTCTTCTACGGTGCGGGACTGATGTGGGGACGCACCACCAACCTGGCGGTTGCCGAGTACTGGCGCTGGTGGGTGGTACACCTCTGGGTGGAAGGGTTCTTCGAGGTGTTCGCCACGGTGGTGGCCGCCTTCCTCTTCACCCGCATGGGACTGCTGGGCATCCGCTCCGCCACACACAACGTACTGTTCGCCACCATCATCTTCCTCACCGGGGGTATCCTGGGCACCTTCCACCACCTCTACTTCACCGGCACACCCACCGGTGTGATGGCACTGGGAGCTACCTTCAGCGCGCTGGAGGTGGTGCCGCTGGTGCTGATCGGCTTCGAGGCCTACCACAACTACCGGCTGAGCAAAGCCACCGAATGGCTCAAGGACTACAAGTGGCCCATCTACTTCCTGCTCTCGGTCTCCTTCTGGAACTTCCTGGGTGCCGGCATCTTCGGCTTCATCATCAACCCGCCCATCGCCCTCTTTTACATGCAGGGGCTGAACACCACGCCGGTGCACGGACACGCCGCCCTCTTCGGGGTCTACGGCATGCTGGGTATCGGCCTGATCCTCTTCGTGCTGCGCAGCATGTATCGCAAGCAGCAGTGGAACAACAAGCTGATCAGCTTCACCTTCTGGTCGCTCAATATCGGACTGTTGCTGATGGTTTTGCTGAGCCTGCTGCCGGTGGGACTGATGCAGACTGTGGCCAGCGTGAAGGAGGGGATGTGGTACGCCCGCTCAGCCGAGTTCATGCAGGAGCCGCTGGTCAACACCTTCAAGTGGCTGCGCACCATCGGTGACACCATCTTCGCGGTGGGTACGCTGACCCTCTTCTGGTTTGTCTACCGGCTCACCCTCCTGAAAAAATAATATTCACCGGGAGGAGAACGTGCCCGGGAGCCGGCAACGGTTCCCGGGTAACCCCTCCCACAAACAGCAAATTTATGGAAATCAACAGCAACAGCAATATCGGACAGATCGTGGCAGAGAACTACAAGGCTGCCTCAGTATTCAAGAAGCATGGCATCGACTTCTGCTGCAACGGCAACCGCACCATCAAACGGGCCGCCGGCAAGAAGGAGGGTGGGTCGGATCAACTGATCCGGGAGCTCAAGGAGGCTATGGCAGAGAAAAATAACGGCGGCATCGACTTCAACTCCTTCCCGCTCGACCTGCTGGCCGATTACATCGAGAAGACACACCATCGCTATGTAGAACAGAAGATTGGTGAGATCACCCCCTTCCTTCGCAAGATCGTCGAAGTACATGGGATGAACCACCCGGAATTGATGGAGGTGGAACGGCTCTTTCTGCAGTCGGCGGGCGACCTGTCGGCACACCTGAAAAAAGAGGAGCTGATGCTCTTCCCCTACATCCGGGGAGTGGTCAAGGCACAACTCAGTGGCGGCAACAAGCCGAAGAGCGTGATTGACTCTGCTGCCAGCTACATAGCGGAGATGGAGAAAGATCACGACGCCGAGGGAGAACGGTTCCGCACCATCAACGCGCTGACCGATGGATATACCCCTCCGGCTGATGCCTGCAGCACCTACCGCGTCACCTACAGCATGCTGGAGGAGTTCGAGGAGGATCTGCACCGACACATCCACCTGGAGAACAACATCCTCTTCCCTAAATCAGTGGAGCTGGAAAAGAACTATTAAGGTGCGAGGGGATGAGAGGGTATCCACCCTCTCTCCCATTGCTCTCTTCTCACTTTGTCTGTCGAGGGATAGTCGAATAGCACAGGTGGTGCCGGCATCCTGCGCCAGTCCACAACAGCGGGCGTACTGGTGCGGGTAGCTCCGCTCCTGAATGCACTACGATTGATCTCATCGTATGCCAGGAATTCCTCCAAAGCGAACTCCTCACCCGCCAGCTCCTTGATTCGTTTGAAGATGGCCATACGGCTGGGAGCGTTAAATCCGTCACCTTCCCAATGAAAACGCATAATACTGTTCTGTCGTGAACGGTACACACCCTTGGGATAAAGGTATGCCCCCTCATACATCCCCAGATTCTCATTTACATATCGTTCATCCTCAAGGAACAGGCTCCATGCGACCTCACTGGGATTGCTCACGATGTCCACATTGGTGTAGTACCCCAGTGACTGCCAGGACTTAAGACCGCGTTTCTGTTCATCTGGAATTACCCCGGTATTTCCCTGTTCCACATACTCGTCGGCCAGCTTACCAAAACCATGTCCCCCGGCTTCGTGTGCCACGAGTCCCTCTTCCTCACCGGCCTGGAAACAGAGTGTCACTGCAAAACCATCAGAGTACATCAGGCAGAAAGAACGGAACTCTTTTACGTTATTGTTCATGAGCACGATTACCACCAACTCTGATTTTGGGATATTGCCATCCTCATCCTTGAACTCATCGATCGTCTCCAGCAATGCTTCTGCACCGCCATACGCGGCATCATTGCTGATCGAACTGCCGTCGAATACAGTGCCGAGGGCAGTGGTATCATTGTATAGCCGGTCGATATATTCATTCTTCGACACAGCAGTGACCGCATAGAAATCAAAATAATCGCGATGTGAGCGGTAGGGTTCGTACTTGAAAAAATTCTCCATTGCTCTCGTCATCGCCTGCATATAGGTGCCGTCGGCAACCATCCTGTCGGAATAACCATCGCCCATCACCACAATCTTGATCCCTTTGCCTTTGGTATGACTGTTCAGCAGATGCACCTTGCCGTGCTCGGAAAAATCGGTCGATTGATAGATATCGAATGTCAGCTCGTAGCCATCACGTTGTGGGAGAATATCACTTATGATCCATACATTCATCCACTGGGGCGAGCCATACAGTGAAGAGGGGATAAGTCCGCTGAGACAGTTTTTACTCAGCTTCAACACACTTAACGAAGGGATATCAACAAATCCGACCGGTATCGATCCCGTCAGATAATTATCTTCGAGCCGCAACACTTTGAGCCTACCCAACTCAGTGATACCTGTAGGGATATCCCCCTCCAGAAGGTTACCGGAAAGAGATAGAAACTCAAGATACTCAAGCTCTCCTATATTGCCGGGAATGGCTCCTTCAAGATTGTTCTTTTGCAACATCAGGTTGGTGACACGACCATCTTTCATCTGTACACCATACCACTCATTCAGCGGCAAATCGCTCCCCCAATTCGTACTATTGCTCCATTGCGAGCCGTTTGTTGCGTCATACAATGCCATCAGCGCCTCCCTTTCAATCCGTGCCGGATTGTTTGCTGCGTTGGCATGCTGGTAGATGGTGACGGTATCATTGATCGACTCATCACCCTGTGCGTAGAAAAGAATCCTGGCAGTACGTGATTCAGGGGACTCATTGGCTGAGACCTCGAAATGAAGGGTATGGGTAGACAAAGCCCTTGTGGTCACCTCGCTCACCCATTCAGCACCGGCAAGAAAACGCGATCCGTATTCAACTGAACTGTTGATCTCGACCACAACGCTCCCTCCTGTATCGGGTATATCGAAGTGCTTCTCTGCAAGGGTGATATGACGATGGAAATCCTGGTAGACGGTAACGGTATCTGACAATGCCTCGCTGTGAATCACAATCTTACCTACACGCGGTTCACCGCTTTCGTTCGCTTCCACCTGGAAAGTCAGATTCGTGGTCTTCAAAGCACGTGTTGTGGTCTCACTAATCCAGTCCGCCAGTAAATCAACCTCAAAATCGATGTTGGCTTTTACCTCCACGTCCACTTCACCACCAGCCCCTGCAATCTCAAATTTATCGGAAGTGACCGTGAGCGCATTTTTTTGTTTTTGCGTTGCAACAATGGTGACTGACTCGCTGCCCGATTTCAGTATGATTGAAGCATTCAACTCATCGGGCGTCTCATTCGGTTTAACGGTTATGGATAATGTACCCTTTCCTTTTTTCCCGCTGGTGGGTGTAAATGAGATCCATTCAGCGGCTCTTTCATTCGACAGCGATGCAGTCCAGTCGCCCCCGGCAGTGAAACTGACAGAGGCTGATCCGCCTTCCGGAGTAAATACCGGTTTCACGTTCTCCGATGCAGCCACAACCATTTCTGGACCTTCCTTCTGGGGTTCAGGTTGCGGCACGTTGGGATCATCCTTGGCACAACCGGCAACAAGGATGAGCCAGATGCTCATCGTGAACCACAGATACTTCGTATGTCGGATGTCCGATCTCAAAAAATTGATGGGCAGTCGTCTATAATCTTTAGATTGTTCTAATTTCATCACTTTAACAGGGTATAGTCTATGAATATTAGTGCAAAGTAACAAATATTTCACGAAGTTTATTCGATCTGGACACTTTTTGACAAATAAAATGAGTTTTTCACTCTTATTCCCGCCGATTGTAAGGTGGTTAAGTAACGAAATCAGGGCAGAAATGGATTGACATTGCATACACTTTCGTACCTTTGATCAATAATTGTTTTTATCCATGACAGCTTCCCATTCGACATCCGCCGTGATTATCGCCAACGGTCGTTACCCGGACCATCCGTTGCCGCTGTCCCTGATCCGGGAGGCATCCTTTATCGTTTGCACCGATGGTGCAGCCAACGACTTTATCGCACGCGGAGGCAGGCCTGATGCAATTGTGGGCGACTGCGACTCCATCTCACCGGAGAACAGGGAGCGCTTCGCCGCCATCATCCATCCCAGTGCCGATCAGGAGACCAACGATCTAACCAAGTCGGTACAATACTGCGTTGCAGAGGGTCACAAGGAGATTGTCATTGTGGGAGGTACCGGTAAGCGGGAAGATCACACCCTGGGCAACATCTCTTTGCTGGCGGATTATTGCCAGTTCGCACAAGTGATGATGGTCACCAACTGGGGACGCTTCACCCCCATCAACGGTAGCACCACATTCAAAAGTTTCAAGGGGGAACAGGTATCGATATTCGCCATCGATGCTGTGACTCTGACCACCAGAGGACTGAAGTATCCACTTCAACAGAGGGTGTTGACCAACTGGTGGCAGGGCTCACTCAACGAGTCACTCGGTGACAATTTCAGGATTGAAACGGAAGGAAGAGTGATCGTTTTTCAGGCTTTTGATGAGGAGAGCAACGTTCAGTAAAGGAATAGCTTCTTCGGCCATCTGCACACTACAGTAACCACCAGCCTGTGAGCTTGCTTTTCATCCCAGCTCCCTCAGGACGTCGAGTGATTTGAGTGGGGGAAAGTCGTAGGTGTGCAGCCGGAAATACTCCAGCAGGGAGTCCACAATCAGGTTGCGTTGGCTGCGCGACAGGCGGAAGAGATGCATGTTGCCGTAGTGCATCCGTTGCAGCAGGAACAGGTACGCACTCTGTTCTCTGTTCAGATAGTGTGTATGCAGGGGCACATGGCGGGTAAACTCCCCATTCATCAGATCGAAAAAGTGGTTGCGGCCCGCACCCTCCATATTGGGGTAGATGCCCATAAAGCGAGTCAATCCCAACATAAAGGCAAGATGGAAGTTGGCCACCCCCTTTTCGGTCGCCTCCAGTGTCTCCACCGAATTTTTCAGATAGTCGAAGAGCAGCTCGTTGTGATCCGACTCATGCAGCAGCCGGGTGAGCAGCTCCGACAGGAAGAAGGTCAATGAGATCTTGGTCATGTGGCTGTTGATGTCATAGAGCGGGAACTGACGCACGGCATCCCTGATACGCTGCAGGTCGCGCAGCGGCTTGTGTTCCACCTCCAGCCAAAGGATCGTCAGCGGGGTGAAGAGGGAGGGGGTAAATTTCGATTTTCTCCCTCTGGAGCGCGGCAACAGGTAGGATACCCTCCCAAAACCACGCGTGAAGAGCTGCGTGATGGAATAGGTGTCGCTATAGGGAAAGGTGGACAGGACAATGCCTTCTGTTTTATGCAACATCTCTTCGCTTATTGCTTACAACGTAAAGCTTACCGTTACAAAAATAACAAATTCCGGGGGGCTGAAAAGAAAAACGCCCCGGAATCTACCGGAGCGTTGCGATATCTCTCATTCAGCGAATGATCAATAGAGTCTCTTCTTGATACGGGCAGCTTTGCCACGCAGTTTACGCAGATAGTAGAGCTTGGTTCTGCGAACCTTACCCTGGCTGTTGAGCGTGATCTCCTCGATAAAGGGAGAGTTCATCGGGAAGATACGTTCCACACCGATGTTATCCGACATCTTGCGTACGGTGAAACGTTTGGCGTCACCATGGCCAGCGATCTTGATCACGACCCCACGATAGAGCTGGATACGCTCTTTGTTGCCTTCGGCAATGCGATAGGCCACCGTGATGGTGTCTCCGCTCCTGAAATTGGGAAATTCCTTCTTTTCTTTGGCAAAAGAGGCTTCCGCTACTTTAAGTAAGTCCATCCTATAATAAGCTTTATGTTAATAATTAACCTGTGTGAACGCAATATAACGGCATGTTGACCGACAGAGATTGCGCAAAGCGGATGCAAAGATAGAAAAACTCAACGAAACAACCATACAAATAACCAATTAATCTATATTTTTTGTTTCCTTCTTGATGCACTGGGGAAAAAAGCCTATTTTTGAACTGTGTAACATATGCTTTGGCATATCCAACCCATCTATGAGACCCAACAGAATGAGAATGAACACAATCTGGATCGCCCTTGCGACTATGATCCTTTTATCCTGCAAACCGCAATACCGGATTGCAGAGATGAGCGGCACCATCACCGAGATGAACAGCAGCTTCGACACCCCGCAACATGCAGCCATGCATTCCCTGGTACTCTCCTATAAGAGTGAACTGGATGAGAAGATGAACGAGGTGATCGGCACCTCCGAGCAGGCGATGATGTATGGCCGTCCCGAGAGCCTCCTGACCAACTTCACCGCCGATGTGATGAAAGCATACGGTGATGAGCAGCTGGAGGGAGGTGCCGATGTAGCAATGATGAACGTACATGGACACCGCGCGTCGATGCCCAAAGGTGAGATCACGGTGGGCAACCTCTATGAGATCTATTCGTTCGACAACGCCATCACCTTCCTGGAGATAAAGGGGAGCGACCTGATGCAACTGTTCAACGCCTATGCGCGCATCGGCGGGGCAGGCATCTCCTCCAACGTGCGGTTGATCATCGATAACCGCAACGTCAAAGAGATCACCCTCGATGGTGAGCCAATAGATCCGGCACATCTCTACCGCGTTGTGACGCTCGACTACCTGGCCGAGGGGAACGACAACATGACTGCCATGCGCAATGCCCTCACGCAACACAACACCGGGGTGACACTACGCGATGTGATGATCGACCATGTGAAAGAGGAAAGCCGCCGGGGCCATGCGATCCGTTCTGCCCTCGACGGACGAATAACCATAACCAACCAAGAGTGAACAAGATGAAGAAACCAGCCCTCACCCTGCTGTTGCTACTGACGATGATCGTCACGGTGACTGCCCAGAAACAGCTTGTGATACTACATACCAACGACACCCACAGCCGCATCGAGCCGCTGCCTGCCGGGGACCGCTACGCTGCCGACAAGGGCGGTGTGGAGCGGCGCATCAACTACATCGAGCAGATGCGCAAGGATCATGAGCACCTTCTGCTCTTCGACGCGGGTGATTTCCTGCAGGGCACCCCCTATTTCAATCTCTTTAAAGGAGAGGTTGAGGTGGAGGCGATGAACCTGATGGGGTACGACGCGGTGACTCTCGGCAACCATGAGTTCGACTACGGTCTGGAGGTGCTCGGGCAGGTGGTGGCGAAAGCCCGGTTCCCCATAGTTGCTAGCAACTACGACTTCAGCGAGACTCCACTCGCCGGCAAGATTAAGCCCTATCTCATCCTGAAGAGGGGAGGTGTGAAAATCGGCGTGCTGGGTATCAACATACAACCGAAAGGGTTGATCTCCACATCCAATTATGACGGCATGCGCTTCCTCGACCCGGTAACTACAGCCAATATGCTGGCATACAGGCTACGCACGCAACACGGCTGTGACCTGGTGGTAGCACTGTCTCACCTGGGGTATAATCCCGATACCCGACTGGCAGAAGCATCGCGCAACATCGATATCATCATCGGCGGGCATAGCCACACCTATATGAAGGAACCCGATATCCGCAGAAACATGGACAACCGGGAGGTGCTGATCTACCAGACACCGGGCAGGGGTGTCTACGTGGGTCGTATCGATGTGACGATGGAGAAAAGTAAAAAATAATTCGAACAGACAGACAGGTTAGAATGAGAAAAAGAGTACTGCTTTTTATCCTGGGTGTAACCGTGCTGACGGCCGGAGCGCAGGTACCCGCGACCCTCTATGAACAGGCAGACAAAGAGGCGATGAACCGTTGGGTAGACTCGGTCTTCGCCACCCTCACCCCTGACCAGCAGATTGGTCAGCTCTTTATGCCCATCGCCGAGAGCGGCAGCGGCTGGAAGAAGAGAATCGCAGGTTATATTGCAGAGCAGAAGATAGGGGGACTACTCTTCTCGAAGGGTACTCTGCGTAACCAGGCCAATATGACCAACTACGTGCAGAGCCTCTCACCGCTGCCGCTTCTGATTGCTCTCGATGGCGAGTGGGGGTTGAGCATGCGACTGACCGATGCACCCCGTTATCCGTACAATCAGGTGGTGGGCGCCATCCAGGAGGAGGAGACTATTCGGATCTATGGAGAAGAGGTGGCACGACAATGTCGCGAGATGGGCATCCATATCAATTTCGCCCCCTCTGTCGACGTGCATACCAACCCGGCCAATCCCATCATCGGAAGCCGTTCCTTCGGCGAGAACCCGCAAAAGGTGGCACGACAGGCAATCGCCTATGCCAGGGGATTGGAAGAGAACGGCGTGATGGCTGTTGCCAAGCACTTCCCCGGTCATGGTGACACCTCGGAGGACTCACATCACACCCTGCCACTCATCACTCATGATGCGGCGCGGCTCGACACCGTGGAGCTCTACCCCTTTCGTGCATACATCCATGCCGGCCTATCGGGCATGATGACCGGCCACCTCGATGTGCCGGCACTTCACACGAAGGGTCTGCCGGCATCCCTCTCCCCTGCGATCGTTACCGAGTTGCTGCGGAAGGAGATGGGCTTCACAGGACTCATCTTCACCGACGCCATGGCGATGAAGGGGGTCTCCGATCAGCCGGATGCCAGCGTAAGGGCACTACTGGCCGGCAATGACATCCTGCTGGGGTCTGCCAACCTGCCAAAAGCATACGCCGCGGTGAAGCAGGCGGCAGCAGAGGGCATCCTGCCCTCTGCGATGCTGGAGGAGAAGGTACGCAGGATTCTGGCCTATAAATATATCCTGGGGTTGGACACGATAACGGCGGTTGACCACGCCAGGGTACACAGCCGCGTGAACAGCCCCCGGGCTGAGTGGGTGCAACGAAGAATCTACGACAAAGCGATTACCCTGCTCAAGAATGATGCGGATCTGGTACCGTTCAAAGGTCTCGACCGGTTGCGCATCGCATCGGTAGCGATCGGTGCACGAAAGGGAAATCCCTTTCAGCACTACCTTCGTAAATATGCCGATGTGGCCACCTTCACTCCTTCATCGGCTGCCGCCGCGGCACGAATGGAGGAGCTGCAGGGGTACGACCTTCTGATCCTCTCCCTGCACAGCGATCACATCGGCGAGGTAGCGGAGCTGCAACAGTTGGCAAGCAGGAAAAAAACGGCGTTGGTGCTCTTCACCCCGCCTGCACAGTTGTCTCCCATCCGCACCATCGATGCAGATCTCGCAGCGTTGCTTATGGCCTATGACACCACGGAGGCAGCACAGATTAGTGCGGCACAGGCTCTCTTTGGCGGGATCGCTCTGGCGGGGCGTTTGCCGGTGACTGTGGGTGACTACACTGAAGGTACAGGCATCGATACCAGGAAGGTGCGGTTAGGCTACTCGCTTCCCGAGGAGGTAGGGATTGCCTCTGAGAGCTTGAATCGGATCGAGCAGATCGCGCTGGAGGGGATCCGGCAAAATGCCTACCCCGGCTGTCAGATACTGGTGGCAAAAGAGGGAGTTGTCATTTACGAGAGAGCCTTCGGCAAGCTGGATCATGGAGATGATGAGGAGGTGACGGATGAGACCATCTACGACCTGGCATCAGTGACCAAAGCGACAGCCACACTGCCCGCAGTGATGAAACTATACGATGAGGGCGGAATGCGACTGGAGGATCCCATCAGCAAGTTTGTAAAGGAGACAAAAGGCAGTGACAAAGCATCTGCTACCATCCGTTCACTGCTTTTTCATGAATCAGGCATCACCTCCTTTATCCCTTACTACACAAGTGCGATCGACACGACCAGTTACGAAGGAGTGCTATTCGGTCGCCGTTCCTCGCTCTACCATGTCCGTTATGCGGGAGCCTGGGCACGCACCGACTACACCTTTCTGCCGGAGCTGATCTCACAAAAACGGTCGCAGCGTTTTCACCTTCCGGTAGCCAACGGGCTCTATGCCAGCGACAAAATGAAGGAGACGCTGTTACGTGACGTGATCCGGTCACCTCTTCGAAGAAGGGGGCGCTACCTATACAGCTGCCTCAATTTCATGTTGCTAAAGGAGGCTGTGGAAGCCACAACCGGAAACGACCTCGACCGCTTCGTCAAGGAGAACTTCTACCGGAAGCTGGGCGCCACCACCACCACCTTCCGTCCGCTGCAACAGCACCCCGCGAAGCTGATCGCTCCCACCGAGGATGACCCCTTCTTCCGTCGTCAGCACCTGCGTGGATACGTACATGATGAAGGGGCGGCACTCTTCGGCGGCATCTCCGGCAATGCCGGCCTTTTCTCCAACAGTAACGACCTGGCGAAGATCAGCCAGATGTGGCTCAACGGAGGCAGCTACGGTGGTGAGCAGCTCCTCAGCGAGGAGACGGTGCGGCTATTCACCACGATGAAAAGCAGCGTCAGCCGTCGTGGCCTGGGCTTCGACAAGCCTGACCCCACCGACAGTAAGCGGAGTCCCACCAGCCCTGTCACACCCGTAGAGGTGTACGGGCATACCGGTTTCACCGGCACCAGCTTCTGGATCGACCCGGTGAACGAGATGATCTATATCTTCCTCTCCAACCGTGTCAACCCGTCGCGGACGCCCAATCGCTTCTCCACGCTAAGCATCCGTGAACGGATCCAGGAGGAGCTCTACCAGGCCATACAAACCGATACACCCATCACAACACAACCGTAACAAGAGACGATGCAAAAGGTTATCAAGAGCAGCCAGTTGGCTGCCGACACAGAGAAGACAATACGGAATATCCGGCATGACAAACTGTTCATCCTCACCGATGCCAACACACACCACCACTGCCTACCGCTGCTCGACAAGGTGCCCCAGATCGGTGAGGGTAAGGAGATCGTGATCCCCGCCGATGACACCAACAAGACCATCGGCACGCTCACCAGCGTGTGGGAGCAGCTCACAACAGGAGGTGCCACACGCCACTCACTCCTCCTGAACCTCGGCGGCGGGATGGTGACTGACCTGGGTGGCTTTGCTGCTGCCACCTTCAAGCGTGGCATCCGCTACATCAACATACCCACCACGTTGCTGGGAGCAGTTGATGCTTCTGTCGGTGGCAAAACCGGCGTCAATTTTGGCGGGTACAAGAACGAGATTGGCTCTTTCTATCCCTCCGATTTTGTGATCATCTCGTCTGTCTTCTTCCGCACGCTTACACCTGCCGGTCTCCTTTCAGGGTATGCCGAGATGATCAAGCATGCACTGATTCACTCTGTCGCCGACCTGGAGAAGCTATTGACCTTCCCGCTCGCAGCACCCGACTATGAACAGCTGAATGAGTTGGTATTTCGTTCCGTGGGCATCAAACGGCAGATCGTGGAGAAGGATCCCTTTGAGCAGGATATCCGCAAAGCGCTGAACCTGGGTCACACCACCGCCCATGCCTTCGAGAGCCATGCCCTTCGATCGGGGAAGCCGGTACCTCACGGTTATGCCGTGGCGTGGGGACTGATTGTTGAGCTATACCTCTCGCATCGCATCTGTCGCTTTCCAAAGGAGAAGCTACTCAAAACGGTCCGTTTCATCCGTGAGCAGTATGGCGCCTATCCGATCAGCTGCGACGACTACGAGCAACTCTATGAGATTGCACTGCACGACAAGAAAAACCGGGACGGAGTCATCAACTTCACCCTGCTCTCCGAGATAGGGAATGTACAGATCGACCAGACAACCGATAAAAAGCTATTCTTCGAGGCACTCGACTTCTATCGCGATTCAGTAGGGTTATAGATTGCATCGTTAATGGCAGACAAGGAAGAGAGTTCCCAAAAGGGTTTAAAGGTGTGAACCGCTTTTTTTGAAGGCTCCGGGTCAGCAGATCTCCTTCACAAAACGTTCCTCGGCCTGGTGCACCCAGTCCCGGAATCTTTCGTCAGGTTGATAGCGCGGTATAAAATCGATCAGCCTGTCCAGTTCGAACCGCTTGCCGGCAACACCGGCGCCGGAGAGGGAAGCATCATACGCATTGAACTCCTGCTCCACATGCACGGGGATCATCAGGATCGGCTTGTGGTAATAGAGTGCCTCACAGAGAGACTCGAAGCCGGCAGTAGTGGCGTAAGCCATGCTACCCGCCATGCTCTGAAGGAACTTCTCATCGTTGAGGCGACTGAGCGTCAGCCGGTCGTCCACCTGCACCTCCTCCACCGCATCGTTCTTGTCCCAGAAAAAATGAAGTGGCACCTCGGGATGTCTGGCATGCCATCGGACGATCTCGTCGTAATAGCCTGCATTGAGCATGTAACCATGGATATAGTTCCCGTTGGAGGGCTTTGTGCAGAACACCTCGGGTCGTAACAGGGGGGTACAGTGACGATCTTCTTCTCCGGTGCACCGGGCATGTCGCGAAGAGAGAGAGCCAGGATGCGTGAAGCGCGGTTGGAAGTGATACGCGATAGCATCCGCAGGAAATAATACCTCACATCCTGCTCTGCGGTGGTTTTATAGTTGGGATTAAGCAGTATGTACTGATGTGCCACGCAGATCATCTCCACACCCATTTTTTTATCGAAACGATAAATGCCGTAAGCCATGCCGGTGATCATCTCGTAGAAATTGATCACCCTGTCGGGCCGGTACTCATCGATCATATGCCGTATGAGCTGAAGGCTTTTGCGGAAGATGAAAGGGCGGGAAAAGTTGGTCGCCACACTCATCAGAATGTTGGGACGCTTTTGTTTATAGAAGGAGGTGAAGTTGGGGCTGTGGAATGCGGTGACGGGAGCCCCGATCTTTTCGGTGAAAAAGGAGGGTATCTCCCTGTTGTCGCTCTTCCCTACCAGCACGGCCACCACTTCGTGGCCCTGTCTCCGCAGAATGGCAGCCAGGGAGAGTGCCTGTGTATAGTGGCCTCTTCCTTCTCCCTGTACAGTGAACAAAAATCTCACACAAAAAGGTTTTTGATGTTTGAGCCACAAAAGTACAAAAATTAACCACAGCCACCCTCATTTCAGCGGTTAAGGAAAAAAGACAAACCGCAGCAGGCTCTCAACGGACGAAAGTGAGGGGTTGCCCCGTCAGCTGTTCCGCCACAACACCTTCATCGTAGGCCACGGCACCGTTGACAAATGTCTTCTTTACGCTGCTTCCGAAAACCTCTCCCTCGAAGGGTGACCAGCCACACTTGTACAGGATATTTTCCGGGGTCACGGTAAGGGGTGATGAGGGGTCGATCAGGACCAGATCCGCGTAGTAACCCTCCCGGATGAAACCCCTATCCTGAATGCGGAAGAGGCGTGCCGGTGCGTGGCACATCCGTTCCACCACCAGTTCATGCGTGAAGAGACCCTGACGGGCCATCTCCCACATCGCCGGCAGTGAGTGTTGCACCAGAGGCCCCCCTGAAGCCGCCTTGAGTGCACCACCCTCCTTCTCACTCAGCAGGTGGGGTGCATGGTCGGTGGCCACCACATCGAGGCGTCCGCTACGCAATGCCTGACGCAGTGCGTCACGGTCAGCCACACCCTTCACAGCCGGGTTCCACTTGATGCGTGTTCCGAGGCGACCATAATCCTGATCGCTGAACCAGAGATGGTGCACGCATACCTCGGCGGTGATCTGTTTCTTCTCCGCTGCTCCCTCTGTAAAGAGGCTCATCTCGCGTGCGGTGGAGAGATGCAGCACATGCAGATGGCTGCCGTAACGGTCTGCCAGCTCCACGGCGGTCGCCGTTGAACGATAGCAGGCCTCGGCGCTTCTGATCAATGGATGCACTTCAACCGGGATCTCCGCCCCATATAGCTTCTGCATCCGATCGCGGTTCTCGCGGATCAGCTCCTCGCTCTCGCAGTGTGTCGCGATCAGCATACCCACCTCGGCAAAGATCTGTTGCAGGGAACGACGATCATCCACCAGCATGTTACCGGTGGAAGAACCCATGAAAACCTTTACCCCACAAGTGGTGCGCGGGTCGGCCTGCAACAGCTCACCAATATTGTCGTTGGTGGCACCCAGGTAGAAAGAGTAATTGGCCGCCGAACGACCCTCAGCCAGCTCCTGCTTACGGCGTAGCGCGTCGTTGGTAATGGTCTGCGGCATCGTGTTGGGCATCTCCATATAAGAGGTGACCCCTCCAGCCACAGCAGCCCTGCTCTCGGAAAAGATGTCTCCCTTGTGCGTGAGCCCCGGCTCGCGGAAGTGCACCTGGTCGTCGATCACGCCGGGAATCAGATAGAGTCCCCTGGCGTCGATCACCTCATGGCAGCTCTTCAGCAGCTGCTCCGGCACCTCGTCGCGGTAGATGCGACTGATGCGCTCTCCCTCTATCAGGAGTGAGCCGGTAAAGGTCTCCCCCTCGTTGATGATGGTTGCTCTCTGTATCAGGATCATGATTGCAGTTGTTTGGTTCGTGCAGGTTGTTTGTTTGGTCTTATGCGGCCCAGTTCTTTTCGCCAGCGCAGGTTGATCACGCCGAAGAAAGCCTCTCCGAAGATGCTGCTGCTCATCTTGGAGGTGCCCAGCTGCCGGTTTACGAAGATGACCGACACCTCGGTGATGCTGAATCCCAGCACCTTCGCAGAGTATTTCATCTCGATCTGGAAGGCGTATCCCTTGAAGCGTATCTGATCCAGATCGATGGTCTCCAGCACCTTACGACGATAGCAGACAAAACCGGCGGTGGTATCCTTCACATGAAGGGAAGTGACGAAACGGACATACTTCGATGCGAAGAAGGACATCAGCACACGTCCCATGGGCCAGTTGACCACATTCACACCGGTGGCGTAGCGCGATCCGACTGCCACATCAAATCCCTGCTCATGACAAGCAGCGTAGAGGCGGGGCAGATCTTCCGGGTTATGCGAGAAATCGGCATCCATCTCGAAGATGTACTCATAGGATCGCTGTAAAGCCCATTTAAACCCGTGGATATAGGCAGTACCCAGTCCCAGCTTTCCCTTCCGTTCCTCCAAAAAGAGACGTCCGGCAAACGAATCGTTCATCAGTCGTTTCACGATGGCTGCCGTACCGTCAGGCGACCCATCGTCAATCACCAGAATGTGAAACGGTTTCTCCAGAGAGAAAACGGCTCTTATGATGTTTTCGATGTTCTCCTTTTCGTTATAGGTGGGGATAATTACAAGACTGTCTGCCATAACGTGTATTTTTGCTTCAAATGTACTTCATTTGCCGCACAAATGAAAAAGATCGGGAAATATTTTGATTTCTCAAAACATCATACTATCTTTGCAATCCCATTAAGGGAAAACAGATCGCGGAGTGGAGCAGTTGGTAGCTCGTTGGGCTCATAACCCAAAGGTCGTAAGTTCGAGTCTTGCCTCCGCAACAATAAAAAAAAGGAAAGTTACGCTACTTTCCTTTTTTTTGTGTTTATTTGCAGTGATAAACTGACACACAGTCATCTGCATGTACCGAATGCCGATTTGCATATTGCTGCTTCTTCTGTTTCTCCTCCCGGCAGGGGGGCACACTCAGCCTGAAGAGCCGGTCCGTGGCAAGGCATCCTACTATGCCCGTCGCTTACATGGGCAGCGTATGTCAAATGGTTCCCGCTATCACAGGGACAGTCTCACCTGTGCACACCGCACCTATCCTTTTGGCACATTACTGGAGGTAACCAACCTCCACAACAACAAATCAGTCATTGTAGAGGTGACCGACCGTGGTCCCTATATACGCAATCGGATCATCGACCTCTCACATGCGGCAGCCCACGAGCTGGAGATGCTGCGACAGGGGGTGATCCAGGTGAAGATCAGGGAGCATAATCCGATGCCCTTCAGCAATATCGTGATCCCCTTCGACAGAAATGGGTTCCTCCTCCCGGTCACACAACCGGCGGCAATGCGCGCAACCCTACCTGAGGGAAAATAAAAAAAGTGCCGGTAGAGACGATATCTGCTCAACCGGCACTCTCATATGCCACCTGATGCTCCAATCCTGCTTATTTGTGATTAGAGAAGGAGTAGGGAGCATCCGACTTGTGGATCCCTCTCGACCTGTTGGGCTTATCTGTCATGGAGAAGTCGATCTTCGCCCCTTTCATCAGGTCTCCGTGGGTGAAGTAATTCCTGGTATGACTCTTTCCGTTCAACTTCACCGATGAGATGTAACGTTTTGTGTGTCCGTTGTCGGGAGCGTTGATCTCGATCTTATTGCCATTCTCCAGGTGAACGGTCATCTTTTTGAACAGCGGAGAACCAATCACATACTGATCGCTGCCGGGGCACACCGGATAGAAACCGAGGGAGGAGAAGACATACCAGGCGGAGGTCTGACCGTTATCCTCATCCCCGCAATAGCCGTCGGGATGTGGTGTGTAAAGTTTATCCATCACCTCTCTCACCCGGTATTGGGCCTTCCAGGGTTCACCGGCGTAGTTGTAGAGATAGATCATATGCTGGATGGGCTGGTTCCCGTGGGCATACTGCCCCATGTTCATGATCTGCATCTCACGGATCTCGTGGATCACACCACCATAATAACTGTCGTCGAAGAGAGGAGGCATCACGAATACCGAATCAAGCATCTGCACGAACGATTTGTTCCCGCCCATCAGATCGATCAGTCCCTGTGGATCGTGGAACACCGACCAGGTATAGTGCCAGCTGTTGCCCTCGGTGAAGGCATCCCCCCACTTTGTGGGGCTGAATGGCGACTGGAACGAACCATCCTTGTTACGGCCCCGCATGAGCTTGTGCTCAGGTGAGTATAGGTTGCGATAGTTCTGGCTTCTCTTTGCAAAAAGGTCGATCTCCGCCTGCGGTCGTTTCAACTCTTTTGCCAGCTTGTAGATGGTCCAGTCGGCATAGGCATATTCCAGCGTACGTGCAGCATTCTCTCTTATCTTCACGTCGTAGGGCACATAACCCAGCGTGTTGTAATATTCATGTCCTAGACGACCGGTGGAGGATACACGCGGGTGAACGTTCTCGGTACCATGCAACATCGCCTCATAGAGTGTCTCAATGTCATACCCGCGAAGCCCCTTGAGATAGGCATCAGCCACCACCGATGCGGAGTTGTTGCCAATCATGATGCCACGGTGACCGGGGCTGGCCCATTCGGGCAGGAAGCCGCTCTCCTTGTACGTGTTGACCAGTCCCTCCTGTATCTCCCTGTTGACCGAGGGGTAGACCAGGTTCAGCAATGGGAATAGTGCGCGGAAGGTATCCCAGAAGCCGGTATCGGTATACATGTAGCCGGGGAGCACCTTCCCGTTGTAGGGACTGTAATGCATCACATTGCCCTCGGCATCGATCTCATGAAACTTGCGCGGGAAGAGCGTAGAGCGATAAAGGGTAGAGTAAAAGGTACGGATCTGGTCCAGGTTACCCCCTTCCACTTCGATCTTGCCAAGCACCTCGTTCCAGTCGTTCCGCCCTTCCTGCTTCACCTGCTGAAATGTTTTCCCGTTCACCTCTTCCAGGTTCTGCCAAGCCTGTTCGTAGCTGATGAATGAGGAGGCTACCCGTGCCAGCACCTGTTCCCGCCTTTTGGTCGAGAACCCGATGAAAGCACCGGTGTGTCCCGCCTCGGCCGTGAGGAGATCCTCAATGATCTCACCCTCTTTCACCACCTTATGAAGGGTGAAAGGCTTATCGAAGACCATCACGAAATAGTTTTTGAAGTTCTCCGGGACGCCCCCACTATTGCGGGTGGTGTATCCGATGATGGCGTTCCTGGCAGGGATGATCTCCACGGCTGACCCTCTGTCGAAGGCATCCACGAGCACGATGGCGCTGTCTGTTTCGGGGAAGGTAAAGCGGAAGATGGCTGCCCTTTCGGTGGGTGTGATCTCAGTGGTGATGTCATAATCGGCCAGGTAGGCACTGTAATAATGGGGTCTGGCGACCTCAGCCTTGCGTGAGAACCAGCTGGCGCGCTTCTCCTGGTCGAAGACCATCCTGTCGGTCATCGGCATGATGGCAAACTGACCGTAGTCGTTCATCCAGGGACTGGGCTGGTGTGTCTGCTTGAAGCCGTTGAGCTTGTTGTCGGTGTAGACATACTGCCATCCATCGCCCATCTTGCGGGTCTGGGGTGTCCAGAAATTCATGCCCCAGGGACGAGCTATCGCGGGATAGGTGTTACCGTTGGAGAGGGCAAACTCCGACTGTGTCCCCATGAGTACACTCACGTAATCCACCGGTTCGTCAAAAGCCTGTCCGGAAGCGGGTGCTGCCACGCTCATCAGCAGCAGCAGACCAAATGTTATCATATATCGATTCATACTATTGCAGTTGGTGTTAGAGCGTATTGACCAGATTTATTTTTCCTTTTCTCTCGAGATCGACAATCAGTTCACCAAAGAGGGTGTTCACCCAGGCGAACCAGCTGCGGGTGAAGTTGGATGGGTCATCCTTGTGGAAGGATTCATGCATGAATCCGGTATCGGCATCGCTGTCACGCAGCATCCGCAGACAATGCCTGATCTCCTCGTCGCTGGTGCTGGTCTGAGCCCGCATGATAATGCTCATGGGCCATATCATGTCGTACCCAATGTGAGGACCGCCGATGCCTTCACCGGCACTACCCTTGAAGAAGTAGGGGTTGTCACTGCTGAGTACCAGCTTGCGGGTATTGTGATAGACCTGATCGTCAGGGGATACCGTTCCGAGATAGGGCATGGCCAGCAGGCTGGGCACGTTGGCGTCATCCATGAGATAAGCATTGCCGAAGCCATCCACCTCGAAGGGATAGACCTTGCCATACTTAGGATGATCCACCACGGCGTATCGCTGTAAGGCTTCGCTCACCTCATCCGCCAATGCGAGGCTGTCGTGAGCAAGAGAGTTGTCGTTTGTTACCTTCTTTGCAATCTCGGCTATCTGCTTCAGTGAGGCCACGGCGAAGAAGTTGGAAGGGACGAGGAAGCCAAAGGTAGTGGCATCATCGGAGGGGCGGAAGGAAGATACGATCAGTCCCACGGGGTTCACAGGATTACCCAGTCCCATATTGTTAACGGTATCGAGCTGTCTTTCTGTTTTCCGGAGGAAGGTATAGGGTCCGTGTCCCTCTTTTCGCTGCTGCTCCCGGAAGGTCTGAATCACCAGGTTCATCGCTTTGGTCCAGTCGGCATCGAACACCGATGTATCCCCTGTCTCCTTCCAGTAGTGATATCCCAGACGCACGGCATAGCATAGCGAGTCGATCTCCCACTTACGTTCATGGAGCATCGGTTTCATATCGGTGATGTCGCTCATCCACTCTCCTTCAGGGTGAGGTTCATTGTTAAAAGCGTTGGCGTAAGGGTCAATCAGGATACAGGCTGTCTGCCTGTTCACCAGTCCCGCGATCATATTCTTCAGTGCGGGATCTGACTTCATCAGCGGCATGTAAGGCCACACCTGTGCCGTTGAGTCGCGCAGCCACATGGCATTGATGTCGCCGGTGATGACGAAGGTGTCGGGCCTACCGTTCTTCACACCATGGAAAACGGTGGTGTCGAGTGTATTGGGGTAGCAGTTTTCAAACATCCAGGCCAGCTTGGGATCTTTGATTTTCGCTTTCACTCCGGCGATGGTTCGTTCAACAGCTACGGATGTAAACCGTCTTTCACCGGCAAGGGGGCGTTTGCAAACGTAATGGGTCTTAGATTGTCCGGCAGCGCTGACGGAGGCTGCCGCCCAGGAGGGGTTGAAAGCCAAAGCGGAAAAAGCGAGTGTTGATTTCTTGAGAAAGTTTCTGCGAGTAGTCATGAGTATATATTAATTTGAATGATAATGCCTGATAACAAACAGATGTACCCCCCCGGATGATTCCGGAGAGGCAAAAAGAGATCCCGGTCACCGGATAAAGAGTTGAACAGCAACCGAAAATAGAGGTTCATCGAAAACAGACCTTAATGGGATGATTTAATCCGGCTTGACGAATGAGACGGGCAGTTTTTTGCGGAAGCCATCCTTGAAGCAGATCAGCGTCTCGGTGCGGGAGAGCCCCAGCGGCTGTAACTCTGAATGGATGATTCGCAGCAGGTCTTTGTTATTTTTCGCGTACACCTTAATAAGGAGGTCGTACTGGCCGGTGGTGTAATAACACTCCACTACCTCCGGGATCTTCTCCAACTCTTTCACCACATAATCGAAGGTCGAGGGAGAGGTGAGGAAGATACCTACATAAGCGCAGGTTTCGAACCCAATCTTTTCTGCATCCACTACAAACTCCGATCCTTTTATCACACCGAGGTGGATAAGCTTTTGTACCCGCTGGTGTATCGCCGCACCCGACACGCCGCATTCGCGTGCCACCTCCAGAAAAGGTATGCGTGCATTGTCAATGATCAGTCTGAGAATCTTCTCATCCAACTCATCCAGTTCATGTTGTGCCATAGTGCCGGTTTAAATCTGTAACCAAAAAAGGTTGTTTTGTGCAAAATTAGCAAAAAGTTTGGTTCCTGAGACATCAAACGGATCAATTCAATCCACTTTTAAGCATTTTAAAGCAATGTAGGTGAACAATCCGGTGACGGTATGTAAAGACCCCTCGTCGATCAGAAAGGAACCGGAGTGAAGTGCCCCACTTCGTTTCTCTTTTGAGGATACGCCGAAGCGATAATAACAGCAGGGGTAGTGTTGGGTGAAAAAGCCAAAGTCGTCGGCAGTCATCCGCCGGGGGTACTCACCCACCTGCTCTTCACCCAGCCACTCAACGGCTGCGGCCCGCACCTCCCGGGTCACGGTCTCATCACTGATCACACAGGGATATCCTTCCGGCAGATGGGTTTCACAATGACAACCATAGGCGGAAGCTGTGTCGGCGGCGATCCGGGGAATCAGTTGTAGCATCTTTCGTCGCTCCGTCTCATCCATACAGCGGAGGGAGCCGGCGAGGGTCACCACCGGCGGGATCACGTTGGTGGCGCCGGCAGCGATGAAACGACCGAAAGAGAGCACGACGGGATGGAAGGGATTGCTTCTGCGGCTCGCCAGTTGCTGCATCGACACCACGATCTGCGAGGCGGCCAGCACGGTGTCGTTCAGCTCATGCGGAAGAGCACCATGGCCCCCCTGTCCCTTAACGGTGAGGTGCACCTCGTCGGCCGAGGCCATCACCGTGCCGCTCTGAAAGGCGACACTTCCTGCCGGCAGATCGATGTAGGCATGCTGCTTGACGATCATGCGGGGGTTGAACGCCCCAAAAAGGTTATCGCGCAGCATCATGCTGGCGCCCCCGGGTGATTGCTCCTCTCCCGGCTGGAAAACGAAGAGCAGTGTGCCGGCAAAATGGCGGCGCAGCAAATGTATCATCCTGGCCGCCCCCATCAATGCCGCTGCCTGTGCATCGTGGCCGCAGGCATGCATCACCCCCTCGTTCACCGAACGGTAAGGCACCTCATTCTCCTCCTGCACCGGCAGTGCATCCATATCGGCCAGCAAAGCGATGCAGTTGTCCGACAGCCCCTTCTCTCCCTTCACCTCAGCCACGATGCCATGGCCGCCCACATTGCTCCGGTACGGGATCCCCTCCTTTTGCAGGAAGGCAGCGATATACCCGGCCGTCTCCTGCTCATGGTAGGAGAGTTCGGGGTGTTGGTGCAGATGCCGGTAGTGTCGCACCACCTCCGGGTAGAGCTGTTCCGTATGCTGATGGATCAGCGGCAGGAGTTCCATCAGTGCAGGTTGTGGATCACCAGTCCTGAGCGCAGCTTCGGCTCAAACCAGGTGGTCTTGGGCGGCATGATGTTGCCGGTGTCGGCAATATCCATCAGCTGTTGCATCGATACCGGGTAGAGGGCGATGGCCAGTGCCATCTCGCCGCTGTCGACCCGTTGTTTGAGCTCACCCAGTCCACGGATCCCACCCACGAAGTCGATTCGTTTGTCGCTGCGCAGATCTGTGATACCGAGTATCTCATCAAGGATCAGGTTAGAGGTGATGGTGACGTCGAGCTGACCGATGGGATCGTTGTCGTTATAGGTCCCCGGTTTGGCGGTGACGCTGAAAGAACGGCCATCGAGGTAGATGGTGCAGTTGTGCAGCTGTTTCGGCTTCCCGATCTCAGATCCGGTCGGTTCCACCGTGAAGTTCTTCTCCAGCTTTGCCAGGAACTGTTCCGGTGTGAGACCGTTGAGATCTCTCACCACCCGGTTGTAGTCGATGATGGTAAGCTGGTTGTCGGGGAAGCAGACCGCCATGAAGTAGTTATACTCCTCATCACCCCTGTGATAGGGATTGTTTTTCGCCTTCTCGGCACCCACCAGCGCGGCGGCAGCAGAGCGGTGGTGACCGTCGGCGATGTACATGGCCGGCATGGCGGCGAAGAGTTCCGTGATGCGGCGGATATCCTCATCCTCCGTCACCAGCCAGAAGTGGTGTCCCACCCCATCCACAGATACAAAATCGTATTCCGGCGCAGTGGCGGAGACCCGCTCCACGATGGCGTTGATCTCGCTGTTTTCCGGGTAAGCGAAGAAGACCGGCTCGATGTTGGCATCGTTCACCCGCACATGCTTCATCCGGTCCTCCTCCTTGTCGCGCCGTGTCAGCTCATGCTTCTTGATCTTCCCGTTCATGTAATCCTCTACGGCGGCGCCCACCACCAGTCCATATTGCCTTTTGCCGTTCATTGTCTGGGCATAGACATAATAAAGTTCTCTCTCATCCTGCAGGAGCCATCCCTTGTCGCAGAACATGCGGTAGTTCTCCGCCGCTTTCAGGTATACATCCGCGTCATGTTCATCCTTGCCGACAGGGAAATCGATCTCCGGCTTGATGATGTGGTAGAGCGATTTCTCGTTGCCTTCAGCCTCTTTGCGGGCCTCTTCTGAATTAAGCACGTCGTAGGGACGGGAGGCCACCTCGCGCACCATCGTTTTGGGAGGGCGTACGCCCCGGAAAGGTTTAATCTTCATTCTCTCAAACGTTAATAAGGTTTTGATCGCAAATGTAGCCATTTTCTCCTGAATAAAGTCAAGCAGAAAGGCAGATTTGGGAAAAAACCGCTACATTTGTTTCACGAACAGATTAAATGTGAGAGGGATGATACAGATTGAAGAGAAGCACATCATAGCAGCGGCGGAGAAAGGGATGGACGCGTTTCTTAAGGTGTTCACCGATGCCTATCTTGAGGCTCTGGGAGGCGATGTGACAGCGGAAAACATGGAGCTGTTGAACGGCTACCAGCACACGCTGCTGGCATTTCGTTTTTTTACGGCTGAGGTGAACGAGGGGGGCTTCGTGCAGTTGATCCAGAACGGTTATGGCGGTTATCTCTTCGACAACCCGGTAGCTAAGGCGCTAAAGCAGATGGGTGCCAAGGGATTGTCGAAGATCCTCTACAAGGCAAAGGAGATCTACGATGCGCACCGTGAGGAGTTGGAGCATGAGACCAGCGAGGAGGAGTTCATGGCGATGTATGTCGACTTTGAACAGTTCGACGAGCTGGAGGAGAAATTCTTCTACATCGAGGAGGAGGAGACCCTGGTGATCGCACAGTATGTGGATGAGCACCTGGAGGATTTTGCCGAAGTGACAGATTAAAAAATATGTTGATCACCTCTCCTTCACCATGTTCTTGAAGGCCGATCCAAAGATCAGGTAACCGGTATTGCCTGCAATGGTCCCTTCGTTTTGTCCCCAGAGGAAAGGCCAGTCGTCGTAGTTCTCGAAGTGATCCGGTTGCCGGAACAGGATTCCGGGAGCCATGTTGCCGGGGATGAAGGAGAAATCGGCCCTGTTGTTGCCGTAAAACACCTCCTTGGGGCGCGTGGCACCCAGGGTGGCCACCAGCGAATAGTTGTGATAGGGATGACAACCGAAGAGCCAGCTGGAGACCTTGAAGGCATGGTCTGCGTCGATCAGGTCGGGATAGTGTTCGTTGGCAATGCAGATGGTGGTGCCGAAGTTGACCACAGCGCCTCCGCCTGCCCAGTTGGCCAGTCCGATGGGCAATCCGTAGGGATTGTCGCGCTCCAGTTCCTCGATGTATTCCTTGTATTTTGCCACATAGGGACGCAGTCTCTCGTTGTATGCCGCATCAAGGAAAGGCACGGCATTGAGTGCTGTCAGAATCTGGAAGTTCACGTTCCGGTCGAGAGCCGGCCATAGCAGCTCCAGAAAACGATCGAGATAAGATTGCTCACCGGTGGAGAGATAAAGTTGCAGGTAGCTGCCGATATCACGGAAGCCGAACTCCCGGCCATTCTGCCCTTCGGGAGTTCCGGCAAGCAGCCCGGTGGCCTCCTTCTGTAGTCGTTTCGACTGTTGTAAAGCGCGCTCGGAGAGGTCGTCGTTGTACCCTTTCAGCACCCTGCTGGCAGCGGCGAACATGGTTGCGGCCCTCAGGTCGAGACCCGGATTGCGGCTGGTGAATGCCCACATGTCGTCTTTCACCCCGCTCGACTTGCCGTCGGCCGCCACCTCGTAGGGACCCAGCTCCGGGTTGTAGGGCAGTCCGTCGGTAATCGATGCCGCGTCGCCCAGGTGGTGGTAGTTGTCGAGCACGGCGTTGGAGAGTGTCTGGGCCATGTGGCCGATGATCTCCGCCTGTGCCACGAGCTGCATGGTGCCGTGTTCAATGAACTGCAGCATGTCGGGTATCCCATCGGGACGGTGCAGCTCCACGTAACGTTGCGTATGATCTACGAAAGTCTGGTCGCGCATCGGCTTGAAATACTCCCATGTATGCACGAAATTCTGCACCACGTTGATGTTCGATCCGGTCTCGATGTCGAAGTCGCCGGCGTCGAAGAAGCCACCCACGTTCAACCCGGGTATCAGCTCCAGCGGTTGGTATTTCGTGTCGGTTGTAGGCCCCTGCCAGTGCAGGTCGAAGTGGTCGGTGTCGGGGGGAGCCTGCCGGTATCCCTCCTTGAAAGGTTCTCCGTGCCATACCCTGTAAGCCTCGCTCACCATCATGTGATTCATGTGTATCGGGATCCATATATCGCTGGTGGCGTCGGTAATCTTGTCGTATACATTCTCTTCGATGATGAAGTTGTTGGTGGTGCAGTCGCCGTAGCGGATAAAGTAGATGCCCGGCGTGTTGACCGGTGAGAAGTCGAATTTCACATAGTGGTATTTGAAATAGTCGCCCCAGGGAGTCACTTTTCCTGTGAACACCTCGGTCGCATTGCCATCGTCACCTATCCTGTAGATCGAAGCGGTCTCGAGCGGCTTGTCCTGCTTATCGAGTTCGATCACCGACACCTTGGGTTGCGCGGGGATGTAACCCACCTGCGAGAAACCGATGTTGGGTTCACGTACCCATCCTTCCACCGCGTTGGCTTCGACCGTCCAGGTGAGCACCTTGCCGGTCTTGCCTGCGGGCAGCAAGCTACGCACTACATACCAGCCGTTCTGTGCCAGTATGCGACCGTCGTAAAGGTTCAGGTCGGCATCGTGCGAGGTGATCTTCACCATCCGCTCGGGTGCATCGGGAGCCAGCAGCATGGTGCGCCCCGTTTCCAGCGGAAGCGGATCGATGAACTGTTCCGTTCCCCTGTCGTCGGAGGTCACATATCCCTTGAACTGTTTCGGTTTCCCGCTGTTGGGCAGGGTCACGGTATTGCCCACCACATAACGTGGGAAGCGGTTTGGACGTCCGTCCATCAGGTAGGCTTTGTTCCAGTATTGTGAGGGGAGGAACTCCAGGTTGAAGCCGGCTTTTCCCTCCAGCAGGGCGGGAAGGGGTTTGTCGAGCCAGACCGATATCTCCACGCCCTTGCCTTTGGCTGTCACCACCACGCGCGATTCGAAGTCGTAGTCTTCGTAGCGCAACAGCGATTCGATGCGCTTCGCTTCACGGTCTACCTTGCGCGATGGTATCACAGGCACCAGATCCCATTGTTCGGGTGTGTTGGAGAGGCGCACGGCGCCACCCTGGGCTGTTCGCACGCCATGGTGAATCAGCTCGATGCCGGCATTCTTCTCATCGTTGAATCCGCCGGTAAACAGGTTACTGTATGCCAGCACGTTCACACCCTGCGTTTCAAAATAATCCAGGTCGTTGAGAATCAGATCCTGCGCTTTGATATGATTGCCGGCTACGAAGAAAAAGAGTAAAAGGGGCAAGAAAGTCAGTCGTTTCATGGGTAATAAATAAATTAAAAATCAGCAATCCTTGTCTTTAAGTTACAAAAGGTGTAAAGATAAACAAAAAAGTAAAAGTTACACACAATTCCGATTTTGGAATCGAAACAAGCAACACCCCTGGTCGCCACCAGATCCGATGCCACTCCCCCGTTTAACCCCCCGTTTAACCATACAAACCCCATCCCAACCTTATCCCTCTGGGAGTAGCCATAAGAAGAACACCTATACCGAACGCAACTCGATAACATTATTTAACTAAATATCTTTGATTAAAAGGAGCCTGGTTCTGAATATTTTAACTAAACTTGCAAACAGAAATCTATTCAATTATTCGCTCATAATGCCATAACACAACCAAGAAACAAAATAATCTGATCATATCAGTAACCCGTTGGATTATCCCGATAATTAAAATTAGAACATATAAATCAATCTTGTAAATCCTGTATACGCAATTGCATCAAGAACAAACAGTTTCACTATCATATTCATAACATGGGAATTAGAGAAACAGACAGGGTGTATATATAAGATATATACGCAATCGGGTTGCGTATACACAAATGTTAGCGGTCACCCTAAAAGAACAATACGATAAATAATTACAAAATTGAAAATACCCTTTAAATATACACTTTCAAAAAAATATTGGACTCTAAAAAACAGAGTACAGCTAATCCAGTTCCGTTTAAAGCGACAGCGATACAGAATCAAGAATCTTTTCTTTGAAGAGAAACGAAAAGCAAACTCAACCATTACCCACATCAGACTTGCTTTATGGAGTATTTTTAAAGCGGTTGGGCTTATTGCGCTAATTCTATTTATTGAAAGCTTTGCCACTAATTATTGGCAGACACATTTAAGTTCATTTCCCAATTGGCTTGTAAAATTACAAGAGTTACTACCTAAGCCGACTTATCCAGACGACAGAGACGCAATCATTGAATTGATTTCTGTTATTGCAAGTGTTACTGGTGTCATTTTAGCATTGTTCTATCCAATACTTGCGACCATAGCAAGCACAGCTTACGCAAAAGTTCACGCAAGTATTAGAAATCTTTTGCTTTACGAAAAAGAAACTCAAGCGTATTTGAGACGACTTACATACTTGACAGCCTCTTCAATAACAGTTTTATTGTGTCTTAGCTTTGATTTTCTGCCTGGTAATCTTCTTTTATCTTTTTTGGCCTTTTATTCACTAACAACTTTGTTTGGCATTCTAAAAATTGGATTAGGTGTATACAATTTTTTTGAGCCAAGCACATTGGCAGGTATTGTTTTCAATAAACTAACTGATTCTGTGAAAAATGTAACGACAGAAGGCGAATACTGGAACGACAAAAATTTTCAAAACCATCACTATAAACTTGCATTTGAACAAACAGAAAACCTATCCTTACTTACGAGTTTATGCATTAAAGACGACGACTTGAAAGAATCATCTTTCAAATCAATTTTCAGAACATCTTTATACTCTCTTCGATTTTATTTAATACAAAAACCAAAAATCCCAATTGATAGTCTTTGGTATCCTAATACGTATGAACATCGTTCATATTTTGAAAGTGATATGTCAATGCGACAACTTTCAATGAACACGAATACCCTTACACAACCGAAAGTTAAACCAAATCGTTACTGGCTTGAAGAACGAATTGTAAACAATCTCTCAAATGGATTGGAATCAGTTGTTAAAAGCGGATATGTAAATGTTTTGGGAGAATCAATCTTAATTACACACGGTGTTTTTGATTCTTTAGGTGCTATAATGGATTTAAGAACAGGCGAAATTATTCTTGATAAACTTCTGATAAATGTTCGCTTAATAAGCAATAAAAAAGAAAAGAAAACAGAAGTCTCTAATTACGAGAATTGGAAAAATGAACTTGGTTGCATAGAAACATATTGCTATGCAATTCTAAGACTTCAAGTGGGTATTTTTGAAACTATTAATTCATTCAGTTCTGATAAAATTATTCAAGAATACAAAAAGATAGACTGGAAAAACGAAAGCACAATTTATGCTACGACCTTTATTCCTGAATTATATGACCAACTAAATAAGTTCAGAGAATTTGTTGAAAACGAAATAGCGATTGAAGGAAAACAAGTTACTCCTGATTGGTATTTTATCCAACGTATTACATCTGAATATTTAAGACTTGTAAACGATAAAATTAATCAAACAATACATTTTTTTGAATCACATTTGCTTTTTCTTGCGAAACACTTTGACAAAGACAACAATTGTTTGTTGTCATCTTTCACAGCTCAAATTGGACTTGAAATACTTCACAAACTGAATTATAGAATTGCCTTGATAAAGCAACCTCTCGAAGATATTGATAAAATTGAAGTATGTAAAGGGGAGTTTGTTTGGACTAAACCAAATTTTGAAGAAGTTGAAGTTATACTGAAAAAATACGAGAACGAATGCATATCCATTATTTCAAAAAATATTGAAAAGATGGCAGTAGTGAAATGGAATAATCAATTTCCTGATGTTTTTGCTCATTCTTATTCTATTCTTTCAAACAAGCTGAATGAAAGTTATGCGAGAAATCAATTTGATTTATTTCAAAAATGTTTTGCACCTTTTCTCAAATCATCAATTATCGCTTTTGGCAACATAAACAAGACTTTTAAGCACTATGATAAACCACAAAATATTTCATATCAAGCATTGCTTGACCCAATGGAAATTAGTGGTTATGCCTATATTTATTCCGTACTTTATAATTCACCAAACTTTTGGGACGAAGTAAAAAAAGTTTGGGACGAATCATTTTTACCATCAAAAGAAAATATTGAACTGTTGGTTTCATATTACAGCTACTATAAAACCAACTTACACGGAACTGGAATTAATTTCACAGAAAAACATCAAAGAGAAAGAACCTTATCAGATGTAACGCAATCATTGAACGTTAGAGTAAGGAACATTCCTGATTTTCTTGTTAGGCTTTTCGTTAGTGAAGACCCATATCATCATAACTTCTATAGTGTAGCTGAATTATTTATTGAAATTTACTTATTTACATTCATTGAGGCCAAAGATTCAACTGATAAATTTAAAAGGCAAATTTTTAATCAGTGGATTAGAAATATAAACAATCCAAATCCGAATGAAAATGATTTCTAAAACTGATAGAATTTCCGTAAGGTATCATTCAAACACCTATGATGAAAATGAGCTTAATTCTCATATGTTCATTGAAGATTTCGGGCAAAATGTTGTTCCAATTTACGGTTCAAAATCAGAAGCAGTTACTTGTAGATTAGAACCCGATAACAAAGAGATTATGAAGTCTCTCTATGAGCTACTTCCTTCTCATAGACAACATTATCGTCCAAGTTTCAATGAAATTATTTTAGAAACAATAGAATATATAGCTCAACACTTAGTAAATCGTGGCTTCTTAGTTCTTGAACTTGTAAAATATATAGATGTCAATGAAAGTGAGTTTTACAAACTTGAAACTGTTTATGGTAAGGACATCAAAATAAAAAAAGACATACTAACTCAAATAATACCCGATGATGTAGCACAAGAATTAGGGAAAAATAAAATAGATATTCCTCTTAAAAAGTGTATTGTTATTGAGTTTCCTAAATCATTAGGTGGCAAAGAAAAATATCTTCAGTTTCTTAAAGATTTTAGAGAATTAGCAAAGCAAAGCCCAATGATGAATTTTTTAAATAACCCATTGCAAGGACAAGCTGGCTACAATTTAACCGAACATCAAAGATTACACGATATTGAACTTTGGAAAGTAACAAAAATATACAACTGGCCACACAGAGAAAGTAGCGGGGAAAAATTTTCTGGTTTTTATCACATATATAGGCACCTATTATTTCGTAAAAACAAAATTAAACTTCGTGATTATGTTATTGAAGAACTTCAAAAAATTATTTCAACATTATCGGAATTGGTACTTGAACAGAAAGCGGAATTAAAAATTGAAGGCTTATTGACAATAGACATAGTTGAAGAGAAATTGGAGCAATGGAAAACTGGAGAATTAGACCCTAAAACAATAAGTGATGTATTATAAAGAAGATAATATTGAGAAAAAGGGCGAACCGCTAATCGAGTAGACTGCCCCGCCAGCCTTGGCTGACGGGGAGAGCCTCTCACACCACTGTACGTACGGTTCACGTATACAGCGGTTCGTTAAGAAATGGAG
>Ga0334901_1000235_pt1 | contig 88201 bp, 77 predicted proteins | sample GraSluR3_MG_3_FD_207216 | JGI IMG/M metagenome (GOLD analysis project Ga0334901, IMG submission 207216) | Sludge microbial communities from methane-producing bioreactor in Wageningen University, Netherlands - Granular Sludge_15_08-R3 | ecosystem: Engineered > Bioreactor > Anaerobic >...
TGGGCAGAGGAGCTGGTCGGCATGGCAGGAGACTTGGCATATGTGCAATACGACATTATGGATATGAGGCGTGTGTGGGTATATCGGGAAGGCAGGCGCGGGTTTGTGTGTGTGGCTGAGCGCGATAATGCGGTGCATCCGATGTATCGTCTTGCAGATGCGAAGTCCAAAAGCGAAGTAGAGAAGAAAATCCGACAGCAGCGCAGCATTGAGAAAAAACATAGGAAGCTAACCGAGACGCTGATGGAGCGCGTATCTGACGAAAGCTCCCTTTTCGACAGCGAGGCAGCAGAACAGGGCAGAATATTTAGGGAAGATTATCGCTATCTGCCGGGCGGAGATGAGGATAAAGAAATCGACCTACGGAAGCTGGAAAACCAGATCCCGGAGAAAGCAGATGAAGATAAAGAGGAGGTCAGCGAGCTGGCTGAACTCCTCAAAACTATGGGGCTATAGAAAGGAGAAGAGATGAAAAAAGAGAAGCTTGTACAAATTGGGAATGTAAAGGAATCGCTGACAATGCTAAACTATTTGTTTGCGCGACCGAAAACCGAGATGGTAGGACTAGGGCTGATATACGGAGCGCCGGGACTGGGGAAAACCAGATTCGCCCGGCGCTACGCGATCACGAACGGGCACATGTATCTGCGCCTCTCGAGCACAGAAACTGCACGCACGTTCGCTGTCAAGCTATATAATACGCTTAGCATACGCTACAACATTGTCGAGACAGTTCGCGGCAGTGCAAACAAAGTCTTCGAGCATTGCGTAGATTTGATCAACGATGTGAACGATGATGTGGTAATATTCATTGATGAGATTGATTACGCATTTAGCAACAGGCAGCTACTCGGAGCGATTCGCGACATAGTGGATAAGACGCTATCGACTATCGTATTGGTCGGCATGCAGGACGCTAAGAAAAACCTGCTAAAAGCAAATGCACATTATTTCGACCGGTGCAACTACTTCGTGAGATACAAACCACTCACATTGCCGGACAGCAAAAAAGTGATAGCAGCTATTGCCGACCTGGAACTGGATGATCAGGTGGCGGAGCTGGTACACGAGCGAAGCAAGGGGACGCTACGCAAATTGGTGAAGATGCTGCACGGCATGGAAGTGTATGCGGACAGAAAAAAACTGAATAAAATAACAGCGCAAGACTTAAGGGGACTGCATGCTGAGTAAAAGAAACATAATCCGAAACTTCGTAAACAACACCGACCGACCCTTTTCTTCCACGGACGTATTGATCGACACCGGCTTGAATTTTCACTATATAAAAAATACAATGATAAAGCTAAGAAAAGAAGGGCTGGTCAAAACTATCGGCAAGGAAGGTAGAAGCGTGATCTATGTTCGCGCTACCCGGAGGGTGAGGAGTGAACATGAATGTGACGTGAATACACCAAAAGCACGTGAGTTGGAAACAAAAGTGAAAAAAGAGGGATATAGATCTCTGCGGGAGTTGGCGAAAAAACTTGGCGTCAGCCATGAATATGCTCGGCAGGTAATTACAGCCAGAAAGTTGCACGACAAGAAGGTGGGCGAATATACGGAAGAATACAGACAGATGAAAAAGCTGGCACAGAGGCTAGTGCGCGTACTGAAAAAGTTGAGAAGAGACAGGCAGCGGGAAAGCGATCGTCTCTTCCGTAGCCAGATCGAACCGTTTCCGCAAGACTATGACCCACGGGGAGGACGAAATGCAAAGAGAATACGATAGGCAGGGGAAATACTTTCATCACGTCGTGAAACTGGCAGGATGGACAGAGAAACGTGTAATGGGCTACCTGATCAAGAAATTCAAAAAAACACATTTCAATGCGCTAGATGCACGTGAGAAACGCGAAGCTATTAGCACGATGAAGTTCTACGCGGATAAGAACCAGCAGAAGCGCGAAAGGAAGATGAGAACGCAACAGCTTGAAATTTTCGATATAATAGAGCAGGATGATATTGAGATCCTTTTCGAAAGTTTCAAGGACGAGATGAACAAACTACATTCACGCCAAGACAAAATGTGGACACTCGGCAATTGTCACGACTGGTGGAAAAGCCGCTGGCATGAGTATTGGCGATTTCAGAACTCCGGCAGAAAAGCAATAGAGAGGTTCGAAATGGTGTGGCGAAAATACAATGACATGAGCAACGAGAAAAAGACTTCCAAAAACAAACAAGGCCATGCACTCTTAGCGGGTGTTGGCGGTAGTGCTTCATTGACAGACAATGAAATAGCAAACCAAATAGAAATGGAAGATGAAGAAGATGTGCTTTGGAGCGATGTAGAAGATGAAATTGATGGGCTACCATACCCCGAAGTAGATGAGACATTGTTTGCGATAGAGTCTAATTTCCCCCCAAGTGATTTAACAGAGGAACAATGGAATAGAGAGCGGTCTTAGCATTACCGATAACTCCGGCAGAAAAGCAATAGAGAGGTTCGAAATGGTGTGGCGAAAATACAAAAATGTAATGCAAAGGAGAAACGATGCCAAAAAGTAAAGCACACGAGTGGAGCCGAGAAGGCGAACTGGAAAGAAAAAGAGATGCGCTGGCAGAGACGGCCCGAAAACTGATGCGGGAATACCGGGCAATCTGCAAGCAGATAGACCGGCTGAAGGGCGAAAAAACAAGGAGGGAAGAAGATATGATACGGTATGCGAAAACAGATGTAAAAACAAAAAGCAGACCGAAGCGGGAAAGACCGCCACGACCTGCTGCCCAAAATGGTTCCATTACGAGAGATGTAATGCTGGACGAAGGGAAGATATATGGGCAGAAGGACTTTCAAATCGGCAACATCGGGGCAATTCGCGTGAACACCCATGATATAGACATCCAATATCTAATCACTTATAAGGGATGCGGTTTCTGCCATTGCAAACTACACAACTACGAATGGCATGTGCAATTGTACCGCCAAAAGCTCAAGGGATGTGAATTCAAAGACATGGCACAAACTATGGGCGCTGTATTGGAGACACTAAACGGGAGGCACGCATGAGCAAAAGCTTCAAAGTAACCTATCGGGGCGATGGCGGTAAACCGGAGATAATAATAATAGTGCGGGACAGCGTGTTCGATGTGCTGGAATATCTGCAGACGAAGCTGTGGGCAGAGACGATATCTCGAATTGAACAAGTAGAATACATAGACCTGGAGGCGTAGGATGAAAACAGTATGGTGGGTAGCGTTTTTCTGCGCTACGGTAGTGATTGCCGGTTTCATCATCATGGCTGGCAGTTTCGAGAGTGTACAGAACACGACATTTTTCCGCATAGTAGCGGGAATACTATGGATCGGCTATGTGCTGCTAATGCTGAGGGTGGCACGTCAGATCCGCGAATGTGAAGAAACATTGAAGACGACAATGCTGGGAGGCGACGAGTTTTGCCCACCAAACGGATGGAACTGTCGTTGTGGAGTTGAGATGATGACAAACGAAGAGGGAGCACAAAATAAATAGGAGGAAAGAAAAATGGCACAAAAAGTAAAAGAAGGACGGGCTACATATTGGCTCGATGCGGACGGCGAAAAAGTCCCGGAAAAATACGTTCCGGAGCACGACAAAAAGAGAGACAAGGTAGTAGAGGAGATCTTCACACGGGTGAAAGAGCTGCAGAAGATGATGCATAAGTACAAATTCGAGATAGCTGAAATGATAAGCGGCTACCTGAACGAGACGGCAGAAGAATTCGGCGAAAACTGGAAAGGCAATGCCACGCTCTATAATTTTAACCAGGACTGCGGTGTAGAGGTGAAGATCCAGAAAAGGCTAAGTTTCGATGAGCGCCTGAACGTGGCGAAAAAGAAGATCGACAATTTCATCAAGGACATCGTAAAAGGTTCGAAGAAGGAACTGGTCGCACTGGTGAACAGCGCATTCCAGCCCGATCAAAGTGGTAATCTGGATGCACGACAAATCATGAAGCTGAAGCGGGTGGAGATAGATGATCCGCAATGGAAAGCAGCGATCGAGCTGATAGATAAGAGCCTGATCGTGCAGGGCACGAAGACCTATTACAATTTCAAGATCCGGAAAGAGGACGGAAGCTGGAAATATATCGTCTTGAATTTTTCGCGCATCGGAGGCGAATAGATCGATGAAAACGCTGCGGCAGAAGCATCTGATCCTTACCAACCTAATTGGAGAAGCCGAGACGAAACGGCTTCTCCATGCCTGGTATGACAGGGCTATTCGACGCGAACAGAAGCGGGCGGATGCTGTGGAAGAGAGCGGCCCTACTGCGGATTTTTTCTGCAGAGAGGTGTTGCGCGATCTGCATGAGCGCACCGGACTGCAATACAGACTGTCGAAAGCGACGAAGACAGCCATCATGGCGCGGAAAAACGACGGCTTCACAGTCGAGGATTTTCGGCATGTACACGAAGTGAAGACGGCGCAATGGGTGGAAGATGAGGAGATGAAGCAATATCTACATCCCAGCACACTCTACAGGGCTTCGAAATTCGAGAAGTATCTGGTGCAGTGGGAGATGTATAGGCAGAAGGAAAAACAGCGGGAGCTGGAGAGAGAGCTGAAGAGAAAGAGACTGGAAGAACAGGAGCGCTATATGGAAGCGGAGCGAAAAAGAAGATACGAGGCAGTGAGGAAGCGAAATGAAGACTCCTAATCCGGACAAAAAGAAAGTCGGCTGCATGGTGCCGTGGTGTACGGAGCGATGGTGCACCATGAAGAGGAAGAAATTGTGCGCGTTGCGCAGATATTTTCTCGAAGAGCAGCTAGAGAACCGGCGTTTACTTAGCAAAGTAAAGGATCCGGAAATAAAGAAGCTGATAAAGGAAGGGGTCTATGGACAAAAGGAAAACGCGAAACAAAAGAATACGGGCTGAAATAAGGAAGCTGTCAGACAGGGGGTACGAGATCCAAACCGCTATCAAGATCGTGGCGGACATGTTCTATCTCGCGCCGGCAACGGTCAGGGATATCTGGTATTATAAGCGGTGAGGGTCAGAAAAGATTTGTTTATAATAAAAAACTGAGTAATATATTATTTTAAGCGACTGAGGACTTGCTATCCAATGAGGTCGTGGACGGCCGGGGAGAGCAAGCTCCCGTCCGGTCTCCGAGAACGGGTAACACCCGTTCTCATTTTTTATAGACTAAAATGCCTGACCTTTGAGTATTTATATAGCGTGTTTTGTTTGAAGCGATAATGTTAAAGTATTCTAAAGAGCCATCTTTGGCTAAGTCTGCAATTAAGATAATACCTTTATCATATTTTTTTATATATCTTACCCTTTTTTGTTTTAGCCAGATTTCATTTGGTTTTGTGATAGTATCGTCGATGTTTTTCATATATTTTAGTCTTTTTGCCAGATCGTCGAGTTTATGCTCTTTGAATTTACTCGCTTTTTCTTTTAGCAGAGCGACGGGTGTTCCCGTAGGATCGGATAGAACCCTGTCATTTAGATAGTCTGCATATTCCTTTAATAGCTGTGAATGTGATTTTCCGCTGGTATCGTGCAGATTTTTAAATTTATTCTCTGGTATATCCTGCCATTTGCTAAGATTTAGATCCGTCCAGCTGTAATGACCGGATTCCTTTAATTTTCTATCTAACCATTTACCCCAAACTGTAAGATCTTTACCAGTGTTTTTTTGAAAGTTTTCGTCTATAGGTATCCACGGTTTAGGTTTTAGGGCTTTTTGTGCTCCCTCTTCGTTTGTCATCATCTCAACTCCACAACGACAGTTCCATCCGTTTGGAGGGTAAAACTCGTTCCAAAACTCGTCATTTTGGTGGGCGACCGTATCGTGCAGCTCGGCATGTTCATCACGCACACGATCGTCCATGACGGCAACATAGCGCAAATATGGGAATGTATCTTTCATAGAGGTGGCATTTTGCCACTGTGAGGCCAAAGAAGCGTTGTTAGCAGCGGTGTTGAAGTTTGTACGGAGATGATATGGGTTTTCGGGTTCGAATCCGGAGAGCTGCATTTGATTTTTCCATTTATTGAAGGTGGAGCCTTTTCGGATAGCGTCTTCCGCCTCGTATTTTAGCTTGTTTCTAAGTTCATCGGCATTGACATGGGCGACTTCGAAAGCTTCAGCTCTGAAGGCATTGATAGCCTGGATGTCGTTAAGAGACCAATCAATATCAATGTTGTTAATTGTGTTTTTGGGCTTCAGGCGATCATTTTTATATTCAGCGATAATAGCAGAGTTAATTTCAGCGCCAAGCACTAGATGCAGATCGGTAAAAAAAGCAGGGAATTCCGGTTTATCGAGGGCTGCAATGTTTTTTTTTAGGATTTGCGCGGACTTAATAACTTTTTGCAGTCCTTTTTCGATGTACTTAGAAGAGTTTATAATATTGGTTGTTTTTAGATGCGCTTGCAGAGGAGCGGGGCTGGTTATTTTTTTTTTCATACCATCTTTAGGCTCGGGGATGTCGTATGTTTTATAGAAGTATTCCGGGTCGATATTAATTATTTGGTTTAACCGCCTATCTATCTGTATTTTTTTGCTAGTGTCGATTAATCTTACTGGAGTTAGTTTTACGGTGATGCGATCGGAACCGAAATTAATATGATTGATTCGTGTAAGAAAATCGGAGACATAGGTGGAGGCTTCTCTTAAGTCGCCTAGTAGGATATCTTCGCGGACTAGATTTTGTATGCGGGCTTGTGCATATCCGCCATATTCGGATTCTTTTGTAGACATTGTCTGTCCCAAAATGCGCCTGGTTTCTCGGTCTTCCACAAAAGAGACTAAGGTTTTGTAAATATCAGCGGAGCCCGATTTATTTTTAAAGTCGATGAATTCTATGCCCGTATTTTCTGGTAATACAGCCGAAAGGTCTGTCCCGAGTGATGTAATCATCTGCTTTAGTATATTAACGTCTTTTTGTGAGGTGCCCGGCGAGTACTTCCCTATTCTGACAGGTTTGCCGTATGTTTCGGTAAGCTGTGCCCAGTTATTGATCGCGAAAGAGAAAAAGCAGTAATATTTCAAAAGCGATTCAAGTATACATTCATCTTTGTATTTAATGATAAAATTAGGTTCAGGCAGGGGTTTAAAAATGTCGTCTATAAACAACGCCATTTTTTTATTTTTTAGGCGCAAGTCGAGGTTTTTGTAGCTTTCGAATCCGATTGGCTTGTATAAAGAGTTTTCCAATGTATATAAAATCTGGTAAAATGCCACTCCGTGTAGCTTCAAATCAATGCTTTGTTCGATGAGGGATGGTAGGAAACAATCGAGAAACTCGTCGAAGAATAATTGTTGTTTTGAAGAGAGCTTGGAGGTAATTTTGTATTCAGCTGTTTTAGCTGCTTCTTTTCTAATATCAATATTTGCAGCTAGGTTGTCATTTGATTTTATCAGCTTTTTAAAAATGGAAAGGATGTGCTGATAGTTTCCGGATTCTTTTTCGGTTTTTGCCATCAAGACATTATCAGGGGTGATATCTGGTGTAATATTGAAGGTTTGGTCATTTTCTTGTGAGAAAAGGACAACAGGTTTTGGTTTTTTCAGTAGATTTAAGAGATTCATAAATGCTCCTTAGAATAGTTGTTTTAAGAGGGGTGATTGTTTTTTTTCGAGTGATGCATAGTTGTTATAGCCCTGATTGAGAGATTCTTTGATTTTAGAGACAGCTCCTGCCAGGGCATCGGGTCCATCGTCCGCTGGATAATTTGGGAAGCCGAGCAGCTGATCTTCCAGAATCAGAAGGTCCTTGGTTTTTTGAGCTGGGAATAGAATCCAACCCCATTCAAAAAGAGGTTGCAATTTCTCTATTCGTTGTGATTTGTTAATTTTGTTTTCAACGGCCAACACCGGTAGAGGGTAGCCCTTATTTTTTGCTATCTCGGGGATAAATTCCCAGATTACCTTTTGCCAGAAATTTGATTCCATATAGATAGTAGTATCGAAGCTGGCGTCTATGTAATAAAGATACTCTATCATTATTGGGATCGAAGTCTTGCGAATGAAACAATCGAGGAGGTTGTATTTCTGTTTGGAATAGCCAACAGTGATGATAGCCTTGTAGTCGCTGGTAGATTTTTCACCCAAGGATGGATCGCAAAAGGTAACGATTTTCTCTTTCTGTCCAGGGATGAGCCCGTATTTGAACCAGCGAGCCTTGAATTTGACGCCTTCGATGATAGGGTTCATTCTCATATGTCGCTCGTATCCTATGCTTCCCATAGCGTTGCATATACGTTTTAGTTCGTGGCTAGAGAAATTTTCTGGCCAGGTGGGGTTGAAATCTCCGTCATCGGCGGAAATTAGCAAGAAGTTGTGTTGCGGGTTATTTTCTTCTTCTGTTTTTATTTTAAAAAGGTTAAGAGCGGATTTTTGGTGTGTTAGATTTCCCAGCCAGACAAGCGTTCCCTGTCCTTTATACAGTGCTCCGTATGCTTCTTCGCATACATATTTTAGCTTATCTTGTGCGATCTTTTCATTGTATGTCTGATGATCTTCGAGATCGTCGATATCTATATAATCTGGTCTGAAAGAGCCAAAGAGCTTCCCCCTTATTCCGGATTTATACCCGAGAGCCAAAAACCGGCAGCCTTTTTTTATACTAAAGTCTGTTTCTTCACCTTGTGAAAATGCGAGTTGATTACCGAAATCATTAATAAGCCTTTTATTGTGGAGAAATTCGATCCTAATGGCTTCAGTTCTTTCTTTTGCTAGCTCGACGCTTTTTGCGATTTTCGCGTTGAAATGACAATCACCTTTCAATGCTTTCCATATAGGCTTGATAATAGAGAGGAACGTGGTTTTACCCAGTCCTCTGAAGCCAGCGATTGCAGTAATGCATCCGTTAGTTTCTGTATAGCGATGCATTTTTTTGTGTGGTTTGCCGAATTTGGCTTTTATGTAGTGCGGGAAATATGTTTCAGCAAAGAAAAAAATATCATTCAGGGCTTTTTCTCTTCTTATTCTTTGTAACGTTTTGTTGTCGTTGGGGAATATGGTAGTTTCCCTTGTTATGTCTTCGATCAGTGACTGGATTTTTTTTTCGAATTCTTTATTGGTCATTGCTTTGTTCATAGATTCTCGCTATATTTTTTTCTAAGGAAATCGGCAATTTCGGGGAGATATTTTCCCAGAGCCTCAATGAACCGATCGTCTTCGATGTATGTTCTGGTGTATGAGATAATGTCTTCGAGCATACTAAAGATGTTTGCGAGCATCATCTTTTTTGGTAGCAGTTTTTCCATCAGTTTAGAAGTCTTGTAAAGACTATCCGCGGTAGAAGGATCTGTAAGACTGCCGTTTTGTATAGCTTCCTGTACCTTATTATAGAAGGCTTTTTGCATTTCGCCTACGAGGTTGATAGTTCCTGATCCAACCGCAGAATCCCATTTATATTGATGCTTCCATCGATATAGCGTTTTCTCTGGTATTTTCATCATGCTGGCTATGTAGCCGATACTTTTGCCTTCGATAACATAAAGGCTTTGGGCATGTTCTTTTATCGCGTTTTTGTATCTCATTTTAATCCCTTTATATTTCTTAGAAAATACTTTTCCATATATGTAAGTGCCACTTTTGTTATACTTTTTTCATCATCATCATCCAAGAAAAGATAAGGTCTTGCGGGTATGTGGATGTTCAACATGCCCTGTTTGGAGAGTGCCATAAATTTCCATTTTTCTATTTTTGTTTCGTAGAACTTGGCCCAAAAGTATTTTTTCATTTTATCAGTTATTGTTTGCTTTATGTTGCCACCTTCGTGATGGATGCGTGCGTAAGCGAGGTTTGTTCCTACAACTATTGTGTCACTCACTATTTTATAAGAAATTGAGTTGAGTAATCTGGCAGATTCTATAAGAGTTGTTCCCTTCTGCCCCTTTTTATTCGTCTTATCTGTCTTGGGCTTAATTTGGTTTCTTCTTATCCTGCTTTTAATGCTTTGGACGGCTATGGCGCCGATATGGTCGTATAAGCTTTTCATAGTTTAGTGGAGAAAAATCTTTTTGTAGCCGAAAAGACTTGCGCCATGTCATCCGCTGTTATTTCGGCAGTTCCAAAAGTTATTTCTTTTTTTAAAATTTTATCTAGCAATTTGTATCCATTTTGTTTTTGCTTTTCTACGGATTCGGGAACATCTTGCCTAGCTTGGCGCTTGTAGATTTCAAAGATAGTAAAATCGAGACAAATTTTTTGAATCAGGGTTGGTACAGGGTCGGGGAGAGTGTCGAGATAGTCTTTTATAAAATCTTCTTGAGAAGAGATTATCCCCTGTATATCCGCGTCGGAAAAATCGCTAAGTAGTATATGCGCGTTTCCGATAGCATTTTTGACACTTGCTATATCTATCATACTACCTCCTTCTTAATCTATTCGAAAAGACATTTTGTAAATTTTGAATCCGGGGAAATTGCCTATTTTCTCAAAGCCATTATAGGCTACGATATGTCCCGGGAATTTAGAATATTGTAAATGCTGTTTGATGCTGTCTATTGTGTCGAGCATATTGGCAGTATTCGGTTTGCCGTATAGGCTATCAGTGCAGACGTATAGATCTATATCAGCGGCATGGTTGCGGGCTATCTTGGAAGATTGTGATCCTGCGATCACATCTATAAAGACAGCAGGTGGGAGGATTATATAGTTCTTGGGGTCTTCAAACTGCCCTTCATAGCTCTCTACTTGCTTGTAGAAATTTGTGCTTTCCAGGCTTTCTTTAATATGCTCTAAGACGCCAGCTAAATTCATATATCCTCCATGAATTTATTATAAACGGATATGTAGTAATAGAAAAAAAAGTGGGTATTTTACCCACTTTTATCTATAACATGATAAAATTGATTTTAAGATACTCAAAGGAGGTGAAGATGAAGTGGTATGACATAAAATGTGTAGATAAAAATGTAGCGGATATATATTTATATGATGAAATCGCATCTTGGGGTATTTCGGCGAACGATTTTAGGAAGGAATTTAATGAGATTGTTGCAGAAAAGGTGGTGCTGCATGTCAACAGTCCCGGCGGTGGTGTTTTCGAAGGATTAGCCATATACAACTTATTATCGCAAAGCGATAAAACTATAGTTGTACAAATAGAGGGCTTGGCTGCTTCTATTGCCTCTTTGATATCGATGGCCGGGGAAAAGATAATAATGGCAGAAAACTCGATGTTGATGTTGCACAACCCACTGATGAGGATAACAGGAGACAGTAATCGGTTGAAGCGTTCAGCCGAGTTGATGGACGAGGTGAAGAAGCAATTGGTTGATATATATAGCGAGCGTAGCGGTTTGGAGAAAACTGAAATAGAGAGCATGATGGACGCGGAGACTTGGATGACAGCAAAAACGGCCAAGAAAAAAGGTTTTTGTGATGAGGTATCGAAAGCCTTGAAAATTGCTGCATTTGCGGATATAGATAAGTTCGAGTTTCATAATCAGGCGATATTTGAAACACTAAAAAGCAAGATGAGGAGTAAAGGAGAAAAAATGGATCTAAAAACCTTGAGCAAGATTTTGGGCGTAGAAGAAGCTGGTATCGAGAACAAGATAGAAAATATGCAAAACAGCTTAGAAGCGCTCGAAACGGAAAAGCAAAGATTGCAGGAAGTGGTTAACAACCAAAAGGTGGAGTTGGCTATTGTAAGCAAAAAAATAGCTCCCCGGGAGAAGGAATTTGCGCTAAAAATGTTGGCGCAAAGTGAAGAAGTGTACAACGAATGGCTCAATCAAAAAACTACGAAAGTGCCGGACGACACTGTTTCTATAGCTGATGGAGATGAGACGAAAAGCATAACATATGAAAAGCTCCTAGATGATACGGATCTACATGACAAGATCAAAAACCAAAACCCAAGCCTGTATAGCAGGCTTTATAACGAATATATCGGAGGTTAATGATGGGGTTCAATCCACAAATATGGTCTGCTGAAACAGCAAGACAAATGAAGAAGGCATTGGAGAGAAACTTTAGAGTCCATGCCAGTGTGATAGATTACACTAAATTCACCAAAAACGCAAGAGCAGAAGGATATAACGGTCCTTTTATCGGTGATATTGAAGCTATGCCAATGCCGATTGCTGATGGAGATTTCAATGCGCTTGATAAGCAAAATGTGAATTTTCTATTCGATCAGGAATATGGCGTGCCGGTCACAATAAAAGATGTCGATGAAGCACAGAGCAATTTAGCTCTTCGAACGGAATATGCGAAAAAGGCGTCAAACGGCTTGATAAACGCCTATGATCTTTTTATCATCAAGCAAATACTGGACAATATAGATTCTACTCATTTGCTGAAAAAAGACGATTCGGAGAACAATAAGCTAACAGAAAAGGATTTCAAAGAGGCGCGTAAATTGTTGAATGCAGCCGGCGCACCATTGGAAGACCGTTATGCAGTGCTGAATGTTGACGACGAGAGTGATCTGACAAGCATTGATAATTTCATCAGCAGAGACAAGATGGGTGATGCAACACTACCGCAAGGGATTGTTGGTAAAGCATACGGATTTCTGATAACCTTAGAACCCAAAATGCCATTAGTACTGGCAGGTGGGCGTTACGACACGGGTGGAGGCACCAAAAAGGTTGATTTATTCTATCAAAAAAATGTGTTTGGTTGGGGTCGCCAAAAAGAATTCGGCACTAAAATAGAACCCAAGGCGGGTTCTGCTGCAGACATGATAAACATCTGGTCGAACTGGGGTGGCAAGATACATGCACCTAAATTTGGTGTAAGCATTCGCGACAACGCGACAACATAGGAGGCAAAATGTCTTTAACGAAAGTTACTTTTGACGATTACGTGGCAGACGATATACTAAAGTTTGAGAACGTAATTGCTCAATTCGCGCACGGGAAATGTTATATCGGAGAAGGAATTCTTACAAAGTCTGAGGCTGATAGCATGTGCGCAGATCTCACTACATTGGATACTGCATTGGGCAGCGATGTAGATGAAATATCCGACTTGGGAGAGGAGCCGGGAAGCGAGAAAAGTGAGGTAGAGAAACTTAAAACGTCCAACTACCTGATAGAAGGTAAAAGAACCAATACAGTCGAGCTTACCCTTGTCGGGATAAACCAAGATCGTAAAGACTGGTTGGAGCAACAGCTAAACAAAACAATAAAGACAATAGTGTTGGTATCCGCTTCAGGTAAGGATGTAATCATATTTAACGGCATGCGCTGGAGCTATGATCGAGAGACGACGCTGAACGGTTTATTCTCCGGGAAGATTAGTACCGAATATAAAGGACCGACCGGCAGCAGATATCTGATTTACATGAATATAGAACCTGCCACTGTAGGATAAAGGAGGACAAAATGAGAGGTATATGGTTGTTGGTGCTGGTGCTTATAATGATGATCGTTATAAGCACGCCGGCATTTGCGGAAAATACGAATAACCCGTTGGCGGGTGGTGTCGGGATAAACGACATAATCACAATCGTGCTGATGGGGCTTGGGCTGGTAGCCGGCAGCTTCCTGACCAAGATCATCAAAACACTCAAAAAGTTGGCAGCTCTGATACATGCAGTATGGGAAGCTGCCCTAGATCACAAGATCACGGAAGCAGAGTGGAAAAATATATTGAGCAAACTGAACGCTCTGCTGGTTATATGGAAAAAAAATTAAAATGAGACATTTCCTTCCCCTGGTGCTGGTAATGCTGGTAGTGAATACACATGCCAGCATACCGGCATTTCTGCAATATAAAGGCACACAGGTGGCGATATCTGTATCCGGCCGGGGCACACTAGAAGGTGCTACTTGGGACACACGGGCAGAAATCCGCAGAGAGGACAGGAATTGGCGTTTTGTCGGCATTTATGAGACGCGAGACACATATAATACTTACGAAGTGAAATACGCAAGATATTGGCACATTATACAAACACAAGCAAAAGCGCTCTCATATGGAGGGTCAGATATCTATCATCTCGACCTGCGCTATCGATATCGTGGTAGTAATGTGGGAGTGGTACAGCAATGGGAGGCAGGAAAGCCAAAGTCGTATTTGGTAGCAGGTACGAATTATTCGAAAGAGATCAACTTCTTCCTCACGCCTGCGAGATTGCAATGGGAAAGCGATATGATGACGCGCGATCTGAAAAAATATGTGTGGGAGTCGAATGTCCGTGCCGAGCTGCAGATTATAACTCTTTTGTCGGGTGAATTATCTGTTATAATGCGGGACTATGGTAGTATCCGCTGGCTAATATATACGGGATTGAGGCTAAGATGGTAGAGACGATAGTGGTCGGTATCTTCGTGGTAGTAGTCTCGGGAGTGATATTATGGATGTGGAAGGATTATTCGGGGAGAGTAAAAAAGCTCGAGGCGGAGATAGAGAATCTTCGCGATATGTTCAGGGCAGATATCAGCACAGCTTTAAGCGAGGAAAAGCTAAGAAAGATTCTAGATGAATATTTCAACCATTTTGAGCTAATGCTGATAAACGAGGGCCGTCTGAGACCAAGATATCAGGCAAGGAAGAAGAGTGAGAGCGGAAAATCTTGATTTTTCCCGATTGCGTTATTTTGATCGCAATGAATTCCCTGGTGATGTTCTCGACCACATGGAGGCTTTGATTATCCTATTATTAAACAAGCTGAGGAACGGGCTGCCGGCCGGCTATAGCATCTATCCGAGTCCAGTAGAACGTGCACATGTAAGGCAGGAGGAATCGAGTAGCAGGCATAGCACAATGTGTGGGAAAAGACTCTCAGATGCAACCGATTTCTTCATGTGTTGGGAACATATATTTTTAGCGTGGCAAGAGGCACAAAGGATTGTCGAAATAGGTGGCATAGGTCTATATCTCGATACGAGATATCAATCAAAAACCATGCCTATGATGCATATAGATGCGCGGGATGAGAGACTTCTCTGGGTATCTATACAAAAAGAAAAAGAGCGGATATATGTGTATCATCATATAGATCCGATAAAGTTTCATGCAGTTATCGGGTCAGTTCATGCAAGAATAATAGGAGGATGATAATGATAAACGATGAAATACAAAACATGAAGAATGGCGTACAAGAGGAGTATAAGAGAACAATGGAACAGATGGAGATGGTAGAGAAAAAACTGATAGCAGGAACGGGTGCACTGTTGGCATTAGATGAGCTTAAGAAGGGATTCATTGGCAAATTTATGCGTAGCAGGATCTCCACACTAAAAATGGAGGTTCAATCCGAGCAAAACAAAGCAGAAAGTGAGAAAAAGAAACTAGAGGCAAAAAAAGCAGCCAGTGAAGGGGCGCATATGGTGCTTGGGGAACTGGAAAAAAGATTAGAAAAACTGGGAGGTGAATAATGAGTTGGGAAAAGAAATTACATGCAGGGCTGTTCGATGTTGCGAACGGCATACCGCAATTAGACGGAAGTGGAAAGCTACCGGAGAGCAAGCTTGGGTCTTTGTCGATTAGCAAGATTACGGGCTTACAGGGGGAATTGGACAACAAAGTAGCTACTTCCCTTACAATAAACGGAAAGTCTCTAACGTCTAACATATCACTAAGTGCGGCAGATGTCGGCGCACGTGCGGACACATGGCTGCCAACTAAAGGTGACATAGGGCTTGGCAATGTAGAGAACAAGAGCAGTGCAACTATCCGCGGCGAGCTTACAAAGGCAAATGTGTTGGATACCGGACTTAGTAAGACGGATATAGGGCTTGGCAATGTAGAGAACAAGAGCAGTGCAACTATCCGCGGTGAGCTTACAAAGGGGGACATTACCGGCACGAATCTTCACACTGGAGATATTACCCGTACTGTAACAGATCTGCCGGCTTCCGGTGAACCAGGCGAGAGCGTCTTTTATAATGATAACGAGTATGTGTGGGTTCCTTAGTATCAATGTGGATGATTAAGCCGAGAAATCCAGGGTATGTATTGCAGATACATGAGATCGGTGAAATAGCAGGAAAAGGTGATTTATCCATCGATCTGAGCGATTACGGCATAATGCAAGAGCCATATAAGTCTTACTATGTAGAACAGTTGCTTACATTCTACGCTAATCATTCGCATTCTGGTACGAAAACACATTATCTGATTCGAGCGTACAGGAAATTGGCATATAATATAGTGACGAAAGATGATGGAGAGCATTATTTGTATAACTCCAACGTCCAAAACGCACATATAATTGGGTCGGGGGGTAGCTTCTATGAAATAGAGAGAGACGAATATGGAGAGATAAAACTCGCCGATATCCCGATCACCGTCAATACACCCGGTGGTCAGGCAAGCATTTATATTCAGAACCTTGTACATAACAATGCGATCATAGACCCTACCCCAAATATTGTTTTGAAGATAGAAAATAAACTAACTGTTGTGGTATGTATAGATAATATCTCGCAGGGATAGGAGAGAAAAATGGCATCACGACTAAATAAAAATTTCATTCACGTAATCGGAACTAAGAAAGAGATAACATATCTTGTCTCAGATTTAGATGACCTTGAAATCGATGCAAATGATATTTATTTTGCAGTAGCGAACGATGAGACAAGCCAACCGACTTTCACGAAAACACTCGGCAACGGAATAGAGATAAATCAAGAAGATAAAAAACAATTTATCGTTACGATAGATATGGCAGATACGTTATCAATGCAAGCAGGCGAATATTTCACGCAGGCATTAGTGCAAGATGGAAATAATGACTGGTTTATGGTCGGGCAGGGGACAATGACCTTAAAAAATAATTTGAGGAAGAATTGATGTTTGGATGCAACACAGGAAAGCAGAGCTTTACAGCAAGCACCGGAAAAAAAGCGTTTACCGGCAATAAGGGTAAGATAATAATACCCGCACCGGCAGGCGATGGATTCGTAAGCGCTAATCCTATTCTTCTCGACGCAGTATCAATATTCGACGCTGAGAGCTTGGATTTGCGAGAAGGAGATCCCGTGAATGAATGGCAAGACGATAAAGGCAACATGAATCTACGAGAGGATGGCTTTCCACCCGTATATAGAGAGAACGGTGCACCAAACGGCAAACCGGCGGTAGAGTTTAATCATAACAATCTAAAAGATGAGAATGGGGTAACGATATCAGATCAATATTCAATAGTGATAGTATTTAGCACACAGGAAGACGCAACTATGTCAATATTCTCAGCTCCGAATTTTTATGGAATAGCAAGCTATTGCTATGGTGGCACATCAGCATTGATCTTCACTCCGGATGGGGGTGGGACGGAGATTGGGATTGATAGACCAAAACCATTTGCACCATTCGTTTATGGCATATCTGCGGAAAATGAGGGGGCACGAATATACGATAATGGGAATTTTGCTACGGAGATGAGTCTAAGAAAAATTACACCGATAGACGGATTCACATTGGGGCTTGATAAGGTTCTGGACTGGTGGTTCATAGGCAGAGTAATGCAAGTCATAATATGGGATAAATTTATATCACCGGCTAAACAGCAGGATGTAGCGGAACATATGATAAATAAATGGGGGCTATAATGAATATAATAATTGATGAGAGCAGGATTAATAAGGAGGAGATATGAGAGTATATACGAATCTAAATGTACTAAAGAAGGTAAAAAGATTGTTTAACGAAATGGGGATTGGTGGTGTATTGGATGGTGATGAAGCCAACATTGACATATCTGTGGGCAAACTGTTAGACAGGCTTCTATATGAGGGTAAGTTGGTGGAGTTTCTGCAGATTATAACAAACGACAACCAGACTGATTTTGAAGAGATGGAAGCTGATCAAGTGGGAGGTCTGATCGAAAATTTTTTTACCGGTATAGTCAAGTACTTACCAAGCTTCCTGAGAGAAATGGTAAATATTCAATACCGGCAGAAAATGTCTTCTTAGACTACATATATGTTCTGAAGAGATTGGGGCTATATGAGCCGGATTTGGAATTGGACGAGGCAGTATATATTGTAGAAAGGCTAAAAAGAGATGAAAAAAAGTAATGGAGTTTATTTGAAGAGATCACGAAAGAACCCTTTTTCCGGAGGTCTTTTCATGTCTCTTTTTAATATAATAAACGGTATGCCGATAAAGATAAAAGCGTATATTGCCAGAATTCCAATCCCTGCCAGAAAGTTGATCATCTTTCCTCCTTATTTAGATAATAAGTCATATCGATCTGTGTGCAACAAGGAAGTTCCAATATGAAGAAAAATTTAACATTAAGCATCAAGATCGATTTGAAGAGAGCTTTGTCTGGCTTAGGTGAGCTGGATGAGAAGGTAAAAGCTACTCTCGACAAGATGGGTCAACCTGTCGTGCTAAGTGCAGATGGTTCTGGTGCTATAGACGAGGCGAATGATGTGGCGGGCGAGATTGATGGGATTCCTGATAAAGAAGCAACGATGAGCGCAGATGGTTCTGACGCTATAGACGAGGCGAATGATGTAGCGGGCGAGATTGAGGGGATTCCGGACGATAAACATATAAACATAACAGGAGATAGTAGTTCAGCCGTAGGATCGTTGGCTCGGTTGGGACTTGCCTACCAGGGTATAAATGCAATAGTAGGGCTATTTCGTCGGAACGTATCTGATCTAATCACGCTGAGTAATGTGCAGGAAAAAGCCGAGAATGACTTGTATAATGCGCTTAAAATCAAAGGAGAAGCTGCGGACTTAGAAATAGAGAGATTAAAGGAGTATGCGTCGGAGGTTCAAAATCTGACTGCCACCGGTGACGAGCAGTCGTTGAGTTTACTGGGTCTGGCGGTCAACATGGGTATAGTGTCGGAAAAGCGAGAAGAGGCGCTAGAAGGTGCGATAGGTTTGGCTAAAGCCTATGAAGCCGCGGGGCTTACTCAGGAAACGGCGATGAAGGGCATAGCTCTGGCTTATCAAGGTGAATTTACACAGCTACAGCGGTATATACCGGTATTACGGAGCGCACAGACAGACACTGAGAAAATGGCGATATTGCAACGAAATATGGCAGATGGATTTGAGCTGGCGAAGGCTGAGACTGAAACCGGAGCGGGGGCGTTGGAGCAATATCAGAATTTGGTGGGCGATCTAAAAGAGAAGTTGGGGGATTTAGTAAAAGAAGCACTGTTGCCAATTGTAAGAATCCTGAGTAATCTTGCGATGGTATTGAATGAGCATCCGGCGTTGTTCAAATCAGTGGCTACATCAATAGGGATATTGGTTGGAGCGCTAGTAACATGGAAAACAGCACAAATCGGGCTTAATTTGGCGTTAGCTGCCAACCCTATTGGGATTGTGGTAACAGCGATAGCTGCACTGGTGGCTGGCATAGTAGTAGCGATAAAACATATTGGTGGGTTTTCGGCTGCATGGGAATATGCTAAAGTAGCTTTATTGATTACATGGGAATATTTTAAAGCCTTTGGAGACTTTTTAATTCATTTCGGATTAGGGGCAATAAAGGTGCTCACCTATCCATTCACCGTGTTGCAAGAGACTGTCAAGAGTGTTTTCTCCAATATTTCCGAGATCATGACAGCCCTTTTCGCGGGAGATCTTAAAACCGTTGTAGAGAAGGTGAAAACTGGTTTTGTTTCTGGTTTTAAGGAAGCGAACAATTCAATATTAAACTCATTTTCAACATCAATAAATGCTTTTAGTGGTCTCGGTAAAAAGGCAGAAGAGATCTGGCAGGAAGCCGGTAAGGCAGCAGCAGAAGCAAATGAAAAGGCGAAAGAGGCTGGTGAGATAAATGACGGAGAAAGAGCGACATCTGACGGAAAAGAGGTTTTATCACCAGCGGAAAAGCAACGTTTAGAAGATCTGGCCAGACTGAGACAAGATTACAATTTGAAGATGATAGGGGAAGAAGAGAACCGCCGGATCGCAGAGCTAGAGTTGCAAAAAGAAAGTGAGCTGGAAAAGGCGAGAGAATTACAAGCATCGAAAGAGACTTTGGAAAAGATAGAGAAAGTGTTCCAAGATAAAATTACTAAGATCCAAACAGAGGCGGAAGATAAAAGGCGTATAGAAAAAGAAGAGATAGAAAAAGCTTTATGGGAGTTTGAGCAAAAACAGCTTGAGCAGACAGACCCGCACATAGCCAGATTGAATTCACAAATTCGGGCGACTGAAGACTGGTTTGAAAAGCGCAAGGAGATGCTTCTGGAGGCTGGCAAAACGGAGGAGGAGATAGCCAGAGCGAGGACAGAAGCAATAGAGAATCTAGAAAAAGCATCTATGACTCATCGTATCAAGATGGGAGCTCGCGGATTGGCAGATATGGCTGAGAATCTTGCCAATTTTGGTAAGATCGGGTTTGGACTATCAAAGACATTGAACATGGCACAAGTTGTAATGGAGACACCGGCAGCAGCTATGGCAGCTTATAAGTCCGTGGTAGGCATCCCGGTAGTGGGTCCCACCCTGGCGCCAATTGCCTACGCGGCTACCATGGCCCAGGGCGTAATCAGCCTAAAAGAGATAGCTTCGGCTAGCCCACCTAAGCTGGAGCGCGGTGGAATTCTGCGTGGTAGAAGGCATTCAGAAGGTGGGATATTGATAGAAGCTGAAGACGAGGAATATATCACAAAAAGGGACAGGGTGCGAGCGTTAGGAAAGAGTGTATTTGATTTTATCAATTTTGCTCCACTGGATAATGTAAAACAGGCTTTGGGGCACATTACTATTCCCAATATGCGCCAAATACCATCCCCTCCTCAATTTGTATATGCTAGCGGTGGAGCGGTATCGGGAAGTCCGGGAATGGATGCGAACGGTTTGGTCAGCCGATTGGAACGGATCGAAAAAGCCATAATAGATAAAAGGGTGGATGGTGTGTTTGAACTCAAAGATAAGCGGACAGGTACAGAGCGTTATGAAGTATACCTAAGAGATAAGGAGCACTACGAGCGGAGGCGGCGGTGAAAATCCAATTTGTATTAGCAGATGGGACAGCACACACATTTTGTGGCAGCGAGATAAAGTTTGCCTCGGCACCAACGCTAAAGACCTCATATAGCATATATAAGGATATTATACATGTCCCCAATATGCGATTTGATTTTGTGTATAACGAAAGCTTTAAGGATGGTTTTTTATGCTTTTTAAGTACAAACCTGCACGAGATAGAAAAGGTGCATTTATACTCGAATAGTGGAATATTGTTCTCTGGTGTAATCGATTATGAGAGTGATATTGAGATAGCAGACAACAGAGTCGGGTTAGACTTTATACAAGAGATTTCCCCTTTATTGGATATTGAGCTCCCGTCTGGTGCATATATATCTTGTACTCCGAGGCCGTTACATCAGCTTTGGGGGGTGCAACCTGTGGGAGCTGGTGTAATGGAGGAAATCATCAATAGGTTTATAGACACATATATGCCAGGGTTTACGACATCATTCCCAGATGATTTTATGTTATTGCAGCCTTTTCATTGGATCGTAGACACAAAGCTAGGGAATATGATCGAAAACTATGAACCACGTGCATTAGGACTTAGACTTTATTTTGGTAACCTTTCTATATCGGAGGCACTTAAACTCATTTGCATGGCGGGCAATTGTCGAGTTACACTACATGGGAACGAGATTATCTTTGTAAGTTACGCCTCAGAGGGTACTGTAACGCCGGACGGGGAGATAGCTAAGTCCGGCATAAGCATATCGAAAGAACAGAGAAATATAGATCGTAATGTGGAAGCTCGCATCCGGATGAGCGTAGTGTACGAATCCGTAGAGGGGCATACCCAGGATCGACACTATGATGAGATACAGACACGGGATTGGTTTGAGGAGTATTATGACAAGTTTGGTGTTATAAGCTATTCTGAACACAGCTTTATTGGTCTAAATAGCAATCTTCACTGTGGGGATAGATTTAGACATGATGTGGGACATTATATAATTTCTGAAATAGAGCGGGATTGTGGCATGATTGATTTGTCTTTACAGCCAATCCGGATCTCAGCATTAGAGGTTTAAAGTGTTTAAGCTGATAAGATTTTTAAGTATATCTGGTTATACAGAGGAAATAGCTGTTCATGAAGGTGAAGTCGATGTGTTTCCGGCGACCAAATACTTGTACGATGAAGAGGACCCGACCAATAAGAGAAGGCGGATACGATTTGGAAAATATAGTGAGGCTGAAATAGAGTGCCGCTTTGTGTGCGATTACGCTAAATTTAAACAAGTGGCTGGATTTCTTAAAACGAGCGATTTAGTTGCTAATTTAGATATTGGGCTCGGATTGTATATATTGTTTTACGACGGTGATGACAGTATACATGCATACCCGGTGTTTGATATAGCCGAACAGCCAGAAATGCGACACGATGATCGTTTTTTCACCCAGCAACATATATTTAAATTAAAGTCAGTATATATAGAGCACCCTCATTTGCCAACATTCCTAAACTATGGAACTGGCAATTATGGGGGCGAATTTTATGGATATTAGGAGGAATACATGGCATACGAATACACACAGAACCCACCAGTAGGAGAGCCTGGTGTTGGCGAACAAAATTGGGGAGATATCCTAAATAACATCTTAGATGAGCTTAAATCAGCAGCGAATAATAACTTTAATCTAATCGGGAATCACAATCATCCCGAATATGCTTCTACCCAGGTTGTTGACACTTTGTTGGCCTGGTATAACACCCTCAACCCCGACACGTCGGGAGTCGACATTTCTACCACCATGCATAATACATATTGGGGATTGACTATATTTTGTTCTACCAATCCGAATATATATGTTCGCACATGGCAGGTTACTATACGAAAAGCAGGTAATATTATCTATCAAGCCTCGCAAGCGGGGAGTCTATTCTATGTGCCGGAGGGAGTTGGGTTTTCAGCTAATGACACGCTTGGTATAGAGATAAAACTTTATACGGGAATCACTTCCACGATTACAAGTGACCCATATACACATATATATGATCCGCCCACAGTGCCAGCTATTGGTGAGCTACAAAGTCAATTATCCCAGCTTACGATGGGGAATATAATCGATTCCTTCATCCAAAGTGAACCAGCTCTAACAGCATTAGCTAACACCTTACAAGGATCAAATCTTTTGGCCACCAAGGTAGCCAATTTAATTAAGGATATGGCATGATAGAGACGATACGCAGCGAGACACTCGTAGATCTCGTAGCCGGTAATATAGGACATGTTAATCACTCTGATCTTGACACTAGATACCACTGGGCGATGGCGGATCTACGGAAGGAGAATCTTGGCATTCATGGGCACAATTTGATTTTGGATTGCGATGCTCTTCCTGAGATAGGCTATCCCGGCCAAGAGATCAGAGTACAGGGTATTCCGTATGTATGGGTCGATGATGGAGTATAATATTTTAATGAGAAATTCTTTATTACTTTTTGCTAAAAGTTGTGTTACAGAACACACAAGTATTTCTTATTTGACAAGTCTCTGTCACAAAAAAAACAAGCCATTTGACAAAACTTTGTCACAAACAGCGCGCCATATTCCACTATATTTGACAAAACTTTGTCACAATTTGCCAAATTACGTGTCATCGGATATTCTCAAAAAAAAATTATTCATGCGTTGACTTGATATCGTCTTATTTTACCGTCATATTGTCACTTATAAATATCACATTATTTCACTATTTTCTCGGAACTATTTTAATTCATCCAGTAGGACATATCTCTGGATAAAGACCACAACGCTCATTCCATCTACCTACGGTTTATGCTCACTCATCTTTTTGGCATCGGAATAACACTCATTGACATAATGTGGATTGGGTGCATGGTTATTTCTTATCCTTACTTTTAAACAGTTTTCTGTACAAATGGTCTGTTTCATCAATTAACCTCTCTGAATTAAATAATCTTATGGCTTTCTTTGATGCATTACTTTGTAATGGAATGTATTTATCTCTATTAGTTATCCAATCCAGTATTATATCAATAAACGATTTAGAATCACCTGCGGGAAAAAAGAAACCATCTTTACCATATTCGATTAAATCTGGCACGCCCCCGACGTCAGTTGCCAAAACTAATTTCCCACATGCCATCGCCTCAATGATTGCCACAGGAGTTCCTTCATTGTTGGAAGTCAACATAACGACATTTAAATCAGCATATGCTTTTTTTAAGTCTTGAATATTCCCTGTTAAAATGACATTAGATTCAAGTTTTCTTCTTAGGATTTCTTTTTCAATATTGCCTCTAAGTTCTCCATCACCTACAATAACAAAGATTATCTCTTTGTGAATCTTCAAAATTTTCTCACAAATTTCCAAGAACATCATATGATTTTTTATTGGAGTTAGACGCCCGATAATTCCAACTAAAGGCATCTCTGAGGGTATATTATACTCATCTCTAAAGGAATTAATATGCGTTCTATTCGGTAAAACATTTTCAAAATCAAAACCAAGATTAATTATTTCGATTTTTTCCTTTTCACATATTTTCAGATTAACTAGTTCATCTTTCTGTTGTCTGCTAATAGCGATAATTTTGGTAGTATATCTTGCCAAAGCTCTTTCAATCATAATAAAAAAATGAGTTTTAAATTTTCCGAAGTAGTTTTTGAAAATGTTGCCATGAAATGTATGAATAATTAACGGAACCCGCATTAGAATTGCAGCTAATCTTCCAACCAAGCCAGCTTTCGCAGTGTGAGTATGAACTATGTCAGGCTTAAAACGTTTAATCACTTTGATTATTGCAACTAGTGCTTTAAAATCTTTAATCAGTCTAATCTCACGACTCATAGTATCAATATATATCGGTTCTAAACCATATTTTTCAGCATAATAATACATGTCTGATTCATGATTTTCCGTTTTTCCGGATAACAACAATGTTTCATATTCTTTACTGTTTAACTTCGAGTTTAACAATACAACATGTATTGTCGGTCCACCGACATTTAATCTAGTAATAATGCGAAGAACTTTAATTTTCACTTGAATGCTCTTGTAAACTTTGAAAAACCTTAAAGGTTTTTCTAGCTGTAGCTTCCCAACTATATGATTTTAGATTTTTGGAGGCTTTGATAATTACTTCGTTCCTTAATTTTCTATCTGTAAACATCCGTTCCAGTTTATCTTTGATATCTTCGATATCGAATGGATCAAAGTATAGAGCGCCTTTCCCACATATTTCCGGAATGCATGAAGTATTGCTTACAACTGAGGGAGTATTCATTGCAGCAGCCTCTAACGGAGGGAATCCAAAACCTTCATATATGGAGGGAAACACTAAACAAAGTGCCTGATTGTATAATGCTAACAAAACTTCGCGCGAAACAAATTCCAAATATATAATATCTTCTTCTCGATTAATTATCTTTAGCTCTTGTTTGTATTTATAATTCTTTTTACCTACTATTATTAATTTGCAATTTATTTTGTTGGCTTTTTTCAGCTCAAGATAGGCTTGAAATAGATTCAGGTAATTTTTTCTTGGTTCTAAATGTCCAACCGAGAGAATAAATTTATCTTTTCCGATTTCATATTTGTGTAAGATATCATCGTCTAATAAACTGATATTATGAGGCGTAAATTTATTTTCATTAATAGCTTCATGAATTACTGAAATTTTTGTTGATTTAATTCTATAATACTTTAATATTTCTTTTTTTGTGAATTCAGAGACAGTGATAATAGTTTCACATCGTTTGATAGATTTTCTAAAAGCGTATTTAATATATTGATACCTAAAAAACGGATAACTTTTTGGATAACGTCTAAAACGTAAATCATGGACAGTCATCACCATTGGGCATTTAATGACTGTTGGTACATGGAAAAAAGGAGAATGGAAAACATCAAATTTTTCTTTTTTTTCTTCAGCTTTCCAAAATTTATTTTGAAATAAAGCTCTTTTTATTTTTTGATTTCTAGCGAAGGGAAATAGTTTATATCTCAGATTAGCAGGCATTGTCTTCTGCCAAAACTTTTCATCATCTTTAGAGACATAAAAAATGAATTTGGATTCTTTATTTAGATCTGTCAAATGAGTTACCAGATTGTAGATATATTCTCCTATCCCACCTGACTTTTCACCATAATAACAACAATTAACTGCTATTTTCATTCATCCTCCTACATAGACCTACTAGATTGATATCTATTTACTAAGTTTGATATTTTATCTGCCAACTTGTGTGTAATATTTTTCAAATCATAATCTTGGAGCATTTCATACGGTCTTTTTTGATATCGTATTTCGCCTCTATACGCTTTTTCAAAAAGACTAACCATTTCTTCAATATTATTATTAGAAGCTGTTTCTCCCAATTGATTTTTATCTAAAAACTCGAACAATGGTCCTTCGCACACATTAAAACTGATAATGGGTTTGCAACTCAAAGCATATTCAAATACTTTTGCAGAAACAGCATCTTTTCTAATACTGGGATAATAAAAATGCACTAATACATCTGCGCTCTTTTGCATCTCCAATACCTTATCCCTCGGGATCGTTCTGATACATTTTATGTTGTGACTGTTGATGTTTTTTATATGGTCTATAGTTTTTTTATCAGACAAGCCAACAAAGATTAGCAGACAATTGTTTATATTATTTTTTTTGATAAAATTGTCGAAAGCTCTTACTACATAGTCAGGATTATAATCCTCAGATTTTCGATTATACTTACCCGTGTATAAAAACACAAATTTATCCTTTTTTCCCTCAGTTTCCATATCTGCATTGAAATCTTCCAAATCGAACCCATTAGTTAACTTAATTACTTCTCCCCTACTTTTATATGTTTTTAGATAATCTACAATCGGATCTGTAACTGAGATTAACAAATCAGCATTTTTTACACTTTTTTTCTCCCAATAATTATCGGTAAATCTCCTAATAAAGCTCTGCTTTTGGTTGATCAAATTATTTTTCCAGGGATCACGAAAATCAAGTACAAGTGGGATATTAAATAACTTTTTTATGATAACTCCGGGAATAAATGTGCTAAAAGGTTCACCACATACCATAATTGCATTTATTCTTTCTTTCTTTATGGTTCTTATCATCTTTGGTAAAAAACTAATACTCCACCAAATATACTTATCAGGAGAGAACAGAAAATCTTTTATTATATACTTCATTTTATTGAGTATATTGTTACTTACATTTTGTGCAGCAAAAGATTCTGTTTGTGGGATGATGACTTTTTTTCTTATGATTATAGCATTATCTGGAATATCTTTATTTAGTTTTAGATTCATTCCGCTTTTGTTATCAGCGGTAAAAATATACATTTTCACACCTAACCTGGCCAGGTATTTAGAAAATTTCAAGGCTCGAAATGCACCCACAGTATTGGTGGGAGCATAATTGACAGTCAAATATAATAATCTTATTTTATCAAAATTTAGCATAATACTTAAGTAGATACTCAGCTATTTTTGTCGCTGCTTTACCAGAGCCATAAAGATCGACATTCTTGTCTGGTTTGACATTGCGCATTTTTTCAAAAGCTTTTATAATACTGTTTTTTTCAGCACCAGCGATATGGTTGAATCCATGCTTTACTAGCTCCACCCATTCAGTTTCATCTCGGACGGTTACACAAGGCTTAGACATAAAGAAAGCCTCCTTTTGTAAGCCACCGCTATCGGTAATCACCAAGCTACAATGTTGAAGCAACCATAGCATTTGTAAATAACCGATCGGATCGATGATTTCAAACTCCGGTTTTAGATTATAGCTTTTTATGATCTTTCTGGTACGCGGATGCATGGGGAAAACTATTTCCATTTCTTTGTTTATCTCATTAAACGCTTGAATTATATTGGATAATCTCGTCTTATCGTCAGTATTCTCCTGTCTATGAACAGTTGCAAGAATAAATGGCTCAGACATTTCTTGTTTTGGTTTCTCGGCAAACTGAGCAAAATACTCTACCGCATCTTGCATCACATCTCCGGTTTTTAATACATCACACTCGAAATTGCCATATCCCTCATTTTTCAAATTTTCCACGGCTTTATCCGTGGGACAAAACAGAGCATTACTTATACGATCGGTTAATATACGATTGATCTCCTCAGGCATATTCATATTTCCCGAGCGCAGTCCCGCTTCCACATGTGCTACCTTGATATGCAATTTACGGGCAGCCAAAGCGCCGGCAATAGTTGAATTCGTATCACCATACACTATTACCCAGTCTGGTTTTTGTTCGAATAAGACATTTTCGACTCCTTCTAACATAGCGCCAGTCATCGCTCCATGTGTTTTGCTATTAATTCCCAAATTATAGTCAGGTGGAGGAATTTTCATCTGTCTGAAGAAGATATCGCTCATATTATCATCAAAATGCTGGCCAGTATGCAAGATAATCTCATTTACCTTTTCCTGCCTTCTCAATTCTTTGCTGACCATAGCAGCTTTGATGAACTGTGGTCTGGCTCCAATAATAGATAAGATTTTCATAAATGATATCCTTGATATTCATTAAGATATATAACATTATTAGTTACAATAACATCCTGAATATTTGAGATAAAAAAGTCATGCCTTGCCAAATTGCAGAATGAACAGCTGTTTAATTTCCCAACATACATTCTACATACTCCTTTGCTTCTGTAATAAAATTCCCTGTCTGCCTAATCCATTTTTTCCCATTTTCAGAATACTTTTTACGTACTTCAGGGTCAAACAAGCAAGTTACTGCATCTTTGAAATCATTGTAACTCAGAGGATCAATAGTTATGCCAGCATTGCTAATATCTATATATTTTTTCACGTTATCGAAGTTACTTGTCAATATAGGTAATCCTACAGCCATATAATCAAAATTCTTGACCGGTAGATTTCTTTTATATTTTACTATTGGCATTAACAAACAAACTCCGACATCATAATCTTTTAGTTTTGTCATCAACTCAGCATAATCAATCCAATCTTTTTTGATTATCAACCCTTTATCTGCCAAACTGCCTAAATCCTGATTCGCTGGGACATATACAGTAAACTTGAGCTTACAATCAGCATGCTCTTCATTGAATCGTTTACAATAATATGCGCACTCAATTATACCTCGGTATTTATTAAACCCGCCAATATATATCAGACTTAAAACATTTTTGGGAGAAAAGATGATCTTATGATCAGCAACCTTGTAAGGAAAATTACGTAACAAACCTACCCTTTTTGCTTTATAGATTTTTTTTCTATAATTTTGGAGAAGAAATTCATCAGTACAGAAAACCGCATCAAATCTTCTAGCTAATAAAACTTCTGTCATTCTAGCCCATATCCCTTTCAATCTTCCTTTTATTGATCTGTTTCTATATTCTAAAGCTTGCAGATAATAATCTTCTTGTGCATCGTAAATCAATCGTGCTTTGGTTTTTTGTTTAGTTTTCAAAGCAATTCTCAATTCTAGTGCATGTGAAGCCTGAATAGCATCAGGAGAGATTTTCTTTGCATACCTTATAAGATGTTTCGTTTGTATCCTATTCAATACAAAACGGTCTAAAAGTGTTTCAGAAAATCGATAGTATGGTCCAACGCAAACAATTCTTTTAAATTTAATTTGATTATTTACATTCTCTTTTACTACTATACTAAACTTTTCGTCTTCATACTCTTTTGTCCAATCTAGGAAATAAACCTTCAAGTTTGGTTCATTGTCCAGAAGAATTCTCATCTGTCTGTAGCAAAGTCTGGGGTCATTGTAATGATGATGTTTCCCTATGAGCAAAACTTTTTTCATTTTACTCTCCATGAATTTGCAGAACATATCAAAATTTGAGATATCAGAAAAAAAGCAAATGAATTTTTGAGGATTAGTTTCATCATATTAAAGTATATTAAACTATCCATTTCTTAGCATTCTCCTCAACTTGTTATTTATTAACACATACATAACAAGTATTTCTTTATATTTTACTATTCCTGTCAATGGTAATAATGATATAAACAAAAGTGTAAAAACGGTTTTAATTAAAAACGGCACACTCAAAAAAACAACAAGAAAGACAAATATCGCAGTTAATGATATAAAAATAACAACTGAAAAAATCTTGTAGGGTATATGATAGACTTTCTGGGAAAACATGAATAGCAATATGGTCATCACAAGAAAAGATGCTAAGCTAGAGATAACAGCACCCATCATGCCGATTTTGCTAATCAAGTAATAATTTAGCAATACATTTAGTAGCGCTGCGACTATATTCGTTATCGAAACATAATATGTTTTTTTTGTTAATGTAGTTCCTACTGAAAAAACCATATAAGCCCCATACAAGACATAGGACAAAGCGATAAAAGGGATGACTGAATAAGCCGAATAATAATCTACATTTGTAGTAATCAATTTTATAAAATCTTTTCCATAAACTGATATTATGATAAAAATGATACAGGCAATAAATATATATATATTCAAAACTTTGCTATATATATTCTTAGCATTTGCATCATGCTGGTACTTGAACATTATGGCAGCCCAAGATAGCATGAAGGGAGAAACAATTAGTATCTTAATTAGCATGGCAAATTTTACACCCAGGGAATAAATACCAACTTGCGACATGGCTATTTCTTCTGGTAACAGATACATCAACATATAACGATCTGTGAAATTTAATACCCACCCAGCTAATCCTGCGATAGCAAATGGAACACCAATCTGTAGAAGTTCTTTTACATATTCCCATTTGAAAACTGGCAGCATATGTTTTTTAAAATATGGAATAAAAGCAATAAAGCAAACTAGCATCGTAATGAATATTGCTTCCCTGGATCCAAGATATCCTCGCTTTAGACCGGCTACGAATAAAATGTTCAGCAGTGCATAAATTATTATCTTTACTATTATAAAAATCGCATAAGTTTTTGGCTTTTCTTGAGCGCGTAAAATAGATAACCCTATTGTTATCAACCCTTCAAAGTAAACAGCTCCGATTACTAGTACAAGCAGGACAACACTATGCTTACCACCAATAAGAAACGGAGCAATACTCTCTCTAAGAATAAATATTGGCAATAAAATAACTAATGATGATACAGAAAAAAAAATTAATGTGGAACTAAGAATGACTTTTCTTTTCCCGATACAAGTTTCTTGAAAATAAACCTTGAATAGAGAGGAGTTAATCCCTAACTGAATGATGATTAAAAGAACCGTGTTCAATACATTACAAATTTGTAATACTCCATAATCGGCCGGCGTTAGATAGCTAGTATACAAAGGAAGCAGTAAAAAAGCAATTAAGCGAGAACCAATACTTCCAAACCCATAGATAATGGATTGTTTGCCGAGTGAAAATATAGCTTCTCTCATCCGATGTTTACCCTAATTATCTCACCAATTCTCGCACAAACTGCTTCCCAGTTATATCTTTCTATAACTCTTTTAAAACCTGCCTCTCCCATAGTTTTACACATATTTGGATTGTCTAATAATAATAAAGTTTTTTCTTCAATATCTTTCATATTATCCGGATCGACCAGATAACCTGTTTCGCCATTTACAATTGCTTCTGGCACACCGCCGGAATTACCACCTATAACAGGCTTTTTACAAGCATTTGCTTCTAAGAATACTATGCCAAACCCTTCATATCTATTTGGCATAATAAATATATCACAGGTATTAATATATTCATTAACTAAATTGTGAGGAACTTCTCCGCAAAATCTCACGTTATCAATCACTCCTAATTTAATAGCCAGTTGTCTCAAGTGTTTTTTGTATTTGCCTTCACCAACTATTAAATAGTAAGTATTATTATATTTTGTTAGAACATTGGGCATAATTTGAATTACGCTTTCATTCCCTTTGTTAGGGATAAGAGAAGAAACCGTTAGCAAAATTTTAGCATCCGTTGGAACATTATGTTTGTGTAAAATATCGATATTCTTTGGTATAGGATAAAAAAGATTTGTATTAGCACCAAGATTCACCACTTTGATTTCTCTTTTTACTCCTAAACTTATTGCCAAAGATTTGATATAATTACTATTGGCTATTACTAAATCTGCATGCTTCATAACCAAATTAAAGAGTTTTTTTATATTCCACTTTTTACCTTGTAAAAGCAATTCGGCACCATGTATGTATGTAATATAAGGATATCCATATCTGACTTTGATAATAAGACCTACGACTCCCATAGTAATAGGTTTACTACACTGGATTATCCAATCTTCTTTACTGTTATGAAACAATTGGTGAGCTCCATCCAAAAATCTTGTTACTTGCCTTACGGCATTTCGATTCAATATAAGTATAATTAGGAGTTTAAGCAGAAGAAATGATTTCTTGCTTTCGCATACTAATTTGAATATTTTTTTTAGCCCCTTCATGTAAGAGAGGGGTTGAGTAGAATATCTAAAAACTTTGAATGGAAGTTCATCACCGATTGGCTCATTATTATCCCGATAACACATAACAGCAGGTTGACCTCTATCCCAGTTTTTAGCCAACTGAAGCATATAAGTTTCTATGCCACCTTCAACAGGATAAAAATTTCTTGTTATTATTAATGTGTTAGTTTTTTTCATATAGTTGATAACGAAGTTTATCGTATGACACAATCAATGCAAAATAAGAAGCCAATACAAACTGTGAATTGAGTTGGTGGTAGGCTGTCATCGGAATATCGACCATATTGTGCACGATAAAATAAACAAAGAAACATAAGAATAAAGACAGTATCATTTTATCATGCCTACATACCGGTTTTTTGTACATTTTGAACAAGTATCTAAAAAACAACACTATACTAAATAATAAAGCAGCCAATCCGATCAGTCCTTGTTCTGCCATAGTATTTAATATAATATTATGTGCTTGTGTATGATTAATTTCCAAAACCAGCGTAGAAGCTCCTATAATAATGGGGAAATAGTTTAAATACTCATCTTGGAAAGTATTTGGTCCGAAGCCAATTATAGGTTTCTCGACAAACATATTAATCGCTGTTTCCCACAAACCAATTCTCACTATTGTTCCCATGTCCAGAGTTTCCAAATCGAACCGTGCCATATATTTTGCATCTCCTATACTGTAAACAAATCCGCCTATAAGTAACACAAACACTAACAATATTACGGGGAATAGCAGTTTATATCTTTTAGGAAGCATCAAAAATAAATAAACCAATATTGCGATAAAAAGACCTATGTATGCTCCTCGAGAAAAAGTGTTTAGAAACACCCAAAGAATAATCGAAATTATCACAATACATAACAATTTTTGGATGGTTTTTTTTGAGCATATAAAAAAACCGATAAATAAAAAAAAATGAAACGCTAAAAATGGTGCAAAACTATTTCTACTCATGAATGTGCCTTGAACATGATTTAAAGCAGGACTGAACATATACAAGATTTGATAGACTCCCACAATGAGAGGTATTATCAATGAAAGCGATATTAATTTCACAATTCTTCTAAAATCATCTGAAGTGGAAATGTAGTTTATCAAATAGATACCAAAAAATATTGCTTGTGAGTAGTTGATGAGCATATGCACAGAACTCTGATAATGTTTTGAAAAAAGCATTGAGATTATAAAAGATGTTCCTAGTATCAAAAAGGGTATTGTCAGGCCATTTCGTTCAAATTTTATCAAGGGATGCCTGTATAGCCAAAAGAATAAAAAAAATGGCAAAAAAAGCACATAATGTGTAAGAATAAAATTGTCATCCCAAAAAAAATGTATGCCCAGCAATACGAAAAAAACAGCTAATAGCTTGGTCTCAAATTCCCTTAGCATCAACAAAACTACCAGAGGAGTCACTGCCATCAATTGAACCAATTTGGAAGGTAAGGCGTCAGTTATAAGGAGCAAAAATATCCCTATCGCATAGAGAAGTAGTATTCCAACGATATACTTCAAAGGATGTTTATTAAAACTTGAGATACTTTTTGATTTCATCAATTTTCGGCTTGTTCTCTTCATTATCGAGCATCTTTATCCGCTCTACTACTATAGCTGCTATCGAAAGAGTAACTATAGTGATAAGAAAAGTGATGATACAAAAACGAGCTCTACTGGGCTTACTTCTCAGTCCGGCTGGGATAGCTTGATCTAGCACTTCGATTGTCGGTAGATCTTTTATCTCATCAATCCTTGCTTCTTCATATATGGGATAGAGATATTCGTAAATTTTGGTTTGAATTTCCATAGTTAACTCCAATTCCATATATTGCAAGCCCAAATCAGGCAAATCTTTCAAATTCAGAACGAATAGCTTCTCTTCTCTTTTATCTACATGTTCCAGATCGGCGATTCTTTGTTTCAAGAGTTGATTCTTTGCTTCTAGCTTTGCTATCATCGGCGAGGATGGTTCGATGAACTGCCGATTGAAATCCAACTCAATTTCCGTAGTTACTTGCTCTGAGATAATATCGGAGTATAGGTCAACCAAATTCATCGCCTGTAATTCCAAATCTATCACATTGTGTTGTTTTTGGAACTTATTAATTTCGTTGGCAATTGAATCTATCTTCGCTTTGACGTTAGTCAATCTTTCCTCAATGAATTCTCGCTTTTGACGTCCTTTGGTCATCCGGTTTTCCAAATTATGTCTATCCAACAATTCGATATAGTAATTGGCGATATCAGCAGAGAGGTGCTTATCTTTGGTCTCTGTATTAAGGGTTATTATGCCGGTCTCCCTATCCAGATTTACATCTTTTACTTTTTTATTCAAAGCCTCTACTGCTTCTTCCATTTCAACCCGCTCATCTTCATCTTCAATCTCGAAGTAAGCTATCAGATCGAACTTGCGGACCACATTCTCAGAAAAAGTTCTACTATTGATAATTGCTATCATTTCCAATGCATTGACCTGAATTTGCGGACCAAGCATTGATAGTCCCATTCCCAATAACTGCGAACCTGCCAAAGGCATCGTTGCTCTTTGTTCCTGCAAAGGCATAAACTTGGCCGTAGATACCCAGTATTTTGGAACCAACATAATATAAACCACTGCTATAAGCGAAACAATCAAGGTGGGAAATATAATCATTTTCTTATACTTAAGCAGTATAGCTATAATATCAAGTATTTCAATATGTTTAGATTTCATCATTACTTCCTATATTTTTTTATGCATTTTTTTTTAATCCTCACTACTATGTCAACAGAATATTAGAGTATCGGATGCTAACTCTTGATATCTATACCGATCGGACAATGATCCGACCCCATGATATCCTGTCTTATATATGCGTTTTCAACATTATCAATAAACTCTTTGTTAACAAAGAAATAATCTATGCGCCAGCCAATATTCCTTCTGCGAGCTCCAAAACGATAAGTCCACCAAGAATATTGTTCCGGACGGTCGTCAAAATATCTAAAAGTATCGATATAACCATGCTCTACCAGTTTATCCAACCACTTCCTCTCGATCGGTAAGAATCCGGAGATATCTTCATTATCTTTTGGATTTGCCAGATCGATCTCTTTGTGAGCAGTATTGAAATCGCCGCATATTATTAGATTCTTACCCTCAGCTCTGAGCGATTCCATCAAATCGAACATACGGTCATAGTAGTCGAGCTTATACTGCAATCGCTCTTCGTTCATCTTACCATTTGGGAAATAACAATTAATCAGAGTAAACTCATCATACTCTGCTATGATCAACCTACCCTCTTTGTCAAAATCCGGATCGCCGATAGAATAGTTTATTGCTTTCGGTTTTAGTCTGGAAAACAGAGCAACCCCCGAATAGCCTTTCTTCTGAGCAAAGTTCCAATATTTATGATAAGTTTGTAGTTGTTTTATCTCTTCCGGGATCTGTTCTTTCTGCAATTTAGTTTCCTGAATTGCCAAGATATCCGGTTTTTCTTGATTGATAAATTCACAGAAGTTTTTTCTTACTACCGCTCGTAATCCGTTTACATTCCATGACAGAATATTCATCATCACCTCGCTTTTTTTGATAAGCTTTCCACGCCAATACGTTCACATTCATCATATATCGGACAAGCATTGCATTTTGGATTGCGTGGTCGGCAAATATTCTGCCCAAATGCTACCAGATAAGAATTGAACATCAGCCAATACTGGGGTGGCAGAGATTGGCGTAGTGCCATTTCTGTCTCAAATGGCGTTTTGGTGTTTACCAATCCCAATCTGTTCGATATCCTATGTACATGCACATCCACACAGATAGCCGCTTTTTTGAATGCTATTGTCCTCACCAAATTCGCTGTCTTCCTCCCCACTCCGGGAAGCTGGAGAAGATCATCTATTTTATCCGGGACAGTATTGTCGAATTCTGTTTCCAAAACATCGGGTAATTTCTGTAAATACTTTGCTTTATTATGATAAAAACCGACCGGATAGATCAACTTTTCGATTTCTGTCAAACTCAATTGTTTCAGATCTTCCGGCTTATCCACTTTCTCGAAGAGTTTTTTTACTACTTTGGAAGTGGTTTCATCTTTGGTGCGCGCACTAAGGATTGTAGTTACCAATATTTTGAAAGGATCCTTGGTTTGTGCTTCTACCAGATCTACTACAGGTGTGTTGTATTTCTCAAATTCACTTTTCAGTTTTTTGTATATCACATCAATATTCTGCATAAGGCGATCATGATTACCACGCGTCTTTGAGACGGTTTAAAATCGTCACACTAAACATTGCCAAATTCATATAGATCATATATACTACAAATTCCTCGAAAAATTGGTCGGGATGACTGGATTTGAACCAGCGACCTTTCGCCCCCCAGACGAACGCGCTACCTAGCTGCGCCACATCCCGACGAAAGACAGATTTTGAACTATCTACTATGATGACAAGCATTTTTTTTGAGCAATACATCATTTGACATTTATTTGGGGGTTTACAATTTGGTTTCGAGGTAAAAAATGAGTATAGTGGCTATATCCGATCTGAAACATACACTGGGGAATCGGCAATTGTTCGATTCCGTCAGCCTCACTTTGGAATATAATAGTAAGATTGGACTCATTGGGAAAAATGGCTCGGGGAAAACGACCTTGTTTAAAATCATCCTCGGAGAGATTCTTCCGGAAAATGGTGTGATAAATAGAGCGAAAAATAAAAATATCGGCTATCTATCTCAGGAACCTCAACTACCACAAGATACAACACTCTATGATTTTGTGCTCCACTCACGTCAGGATTTTATCGCCCTGAAAAAAAAGTTGGAAGATGCACAACATCAACTCACTTTGCAAAATTCGGAGGAAAATCTAAAAAATTTAGAAAGAATTCAGCACCAATTCGAGCTGATAGATGGTTACAACTTCGAGACTGAGCTGAAATTGGTCCTCACCGGACTGAATTTCCCCATCTCCTGTTGGAACCGGAAAATATCCACCTTTAGCGGTGGTGAACTAACCCGTATCCAATTAGCACAATTGCTTCTGGGAGCACACGATCTTCTCCTTTTAGATGAACCCACCAATCACCTTGATCTCACTATGATTATTTGGTTGGAATCATACTTGCGAAACTCGGATAAACCTTATGTAATCATTTCTCACGATAGAAAATTTTTGGATAAGACTGTTACCAAGATATTGGAGCTCAAAGACGGTAAACTGAATAAATACACAGGCAACTACAGCACCTATGAATCCCAATCTGCCCTGCAAAAAGAGACTTTGCTAAGAGAATATCAAAAACAGCAGAAAAAGATAAAACAAGCCGAAGAGTTCATTCAGAAGAATATCGTGCGAGACTCCACGACTGCGCGTGCCAAAAGCCGCCGAAAAATGTTAGAAAAAATGGATCTTATCGAGCTTCCAAAAGAATCTAAAAATTTAGAGCTCACTTTCGAAACCGACGACAGAAGTGGGAATGATGTGTTCATATTTGAAGATGTCAGTTTTGGCTTCGAAGATGCTCCTCTCGCCCGAAATGTCTCTCTGCGTATAGGTTATCAGGATAGAATTGCGGTAATTGGGAAAAACGGTTGCGGAAAAACCACTTTCTTGAATATTTTGAATGGCAGTCAGAAACAACAATCCGGTATAGTTAAAATGGGAGCCAATCTCAAGATAGGTTATTACGATCAGATGCAGAGCGGATTGGACGAAAGCATAACGGTGATGGATACGATCTGGTCTTTGGTACCTTTGGAAACGCAAGGTTATGTGCGAGGCTACTTGGCTAAATTCGGGTTCTATACCGACGATCTGGAGAAAAAGGTCGGTTTATTAAGTGGCGGTGAACGGGCAAGGTTGCATCTGGCAAAATTGATACATGAGCGACCGAATCTGTTGCTTTTGGATGAACCTACCAATCATCTCGATATACCGCTCATATCCAGCTTGGAAAAAGCTCTGCAAGAATATGACGGAACCGTCGTATTCGTCTCTCACGATCGCTATTTTATCGATAATGTGGCGACTAAGAAATTTGTCTTTTTAAACAACACCATCTCCGAAACAGATGCGGATATAGAGATTATCTTGCAAGAAGAACCAAAACAAAAACAGAAAACTAAACCACGCAATACCAAAACCCGGCGGATAAATCCCATACTTCTAAAAAAATTAGAGACTGAGATCGAAGCTATATATCAAAAAATTGATCAGATTGATGACGCTATCAATCAAAACGAAGCTGTTTACTCCGATGAAAACTCATATAATGATCCAAATAAGATTATCGAAATTACCAAAAAGATAAAAACTCTAAAAGAGGATAAGCATAATCTCAAAGAAGAAGTAGATCTGCTGGAACATAAATATCTGCAATATATCGAGCATAATGAGGTAAACGCATGAAAGTAGGATTTACCTCGAGCTTGCCGGTAGAAGTTATCTTTGCTGCCGGACATACACCGGTGGATTTGAACAATATCTTCATAAACAATGCACCGATGGAATTGGTAGAAAACGCCGAATATGCCGGCTATCCACGCAATATCTGCGCTTGGATCAAAGGTATTTATTCAACAGTTTTGCACCACGATATCGATGCCGTGATCGGCGTGATGGAAGGAGATTGCTCCAATACCCATTCTTTGATGTGGACTCTGCAAGATCAGGGTATTGAAGTTATACCCTTCGCTTTTCCTTATGATAAAGATCCCGCCAAACTAGATAATGAAATCTCCAAATTGGAAGCGCATTTTCAGACTTCCAGAATTGAAACTCAAGCATATAAAACCAGGTTGGACCAGATCAGGAAAAAGCTCATATACCTCGATAAACTTACTTATCAAAAACAACTGGTCTCCGGTTTTGAAAATCATTATTGGTTGGTGAATTCATCTGACTTTTGGGGAGATCCGGATATATTTGAGGAAGATCTGGATTGTTTTCTAACTGAAGCTGAAAAACGTAAACCGATCTACTGCAAGCATAGACTGGCATATCTGGGTGTGCCTCCGATTATCCCAGATTTATACGATTATCTACAATCGCTCGGTTGCTTAGTGGTTTTCAATGAAATTCAGCGTCAATTCAGTATGCCCTATCTCGCTGAAAATATCATAGACCAGTATTTGCATTACACTTATCCATATAGTATTTTTGAGCGCTTGGAAGATATAAAACCGGCGATCGAACAGAGGGCGATCGATGCCTGCCTTAGTTACGCTCAAGCTTTTTGTCATCGTCAGATCGATACGATGTTGATAAAGAAGTATCTTGATATACCTGTGCTGATGATCGAGGGCGATAATCCTCAGCTATTGGACAATAGAACGAAGATCCGCTTGGAAAGCTTCGTTGATATGATGGATCACAGATAATTCAGAATCTGTACTGCCCACCTAAAACGAATCTGCGCTTCTCTTTTGGGAAGTCTCTTCCTAAATAGCGATAATAGTCCTCATCAAGTAAGTTCTGTATCTCTGCAAATGCGGACACCCTTTCTCCTAGTGCATAAGAGCCATAGAGATCAAACAGGAGTGCATTATCCATATCCCGATCTTGCTGACGATATTTATCATTTATCTTGCCTGCAGTATAGTTCGCTACCAAAACAGTCTTTAATGAACCTTTTTCATAAGTTATAGAAGTATTTATTGTGTTTCCAGGCAAAAAAGGAATTTCATCATCGTAGATATGATAGGCTACCCCAATTTCCCAAAATAAATTATCCCAACTATATGCTGCTTTTAGTGAAACAGTTTGCTTTAGAAGATCAGTAAAAATTTTATAATAAACTTGGTGGTATATGTTATCCGAGTTATCTGTATAGAGGGCATCGCGTATCAGATAGTCTTTATCTTTTTCCCATCTGACATTATAGGAGAGGGTGAGAGGAACAAAACTATTATGAAGTAGAGCGACTGTACTATTCAAAGGAGCTTTCCCGATCCGATAATCTTCTCTTATCCACTGAAATTGATTTTCTTTGAAATCATTGATCCGGTTTCTTTCTACTAGTACAGGCTTGTTTTCAATCCTCAATTTCATACTATTGGTAAGCTCAACTTCCTTGTATAAATTCAAGGAAGCATAGATATCATCTTTATCTGCTGCCAACCACACACCAATTTGATCCAGATAAGGATTCAATGCTAGATTTATTGATTTAGCACCCGCATGACCATAACCGCCATGTAAATAAATAAGCTCTCCATCTAATTTATTTGCCAGCCAGCTTGTCTTTAACCCGTAATGAAACTCCTCTTTGTCGATTTTATCCCAACTAGGCTCGAGTTCCTGCGTTCCGGTGAACAAACTACCCCTCAACTGTAATTTTGTAATAGAAACATCGTCATTTAGACTGATCTTTGGTGTCTGATAGGATAAACCAATCTCGCGTATATCTGTCTCAAGATATGGTTCTTTTACGGTAAACAATCCACCTCTGAGATCCAGAGTGAACCTATGATCGGCAAATTTATTCTGCCAGAAGGCACTATATGTATTGGATCTCCAACTGGTAGTAGGCTGATCATGATTGTAGTTTAAATTCAAATTTAACCAAGGTTTATCCTGCGAGTAGGAAGCTAATTTTGCATGGACATAAACAGGATGACCGATCATAAGCATAGCACTCAAGTTGGATTCATCATATTCTTCCTCAATCATTTTATTGGGAGAAGATAGATAAACTTGGGGCTCATGATCGAACCTCTCTTTCTCATAAATAATCCAATGATTCTGCAAATCATCGTCATATCGTCTATAATCGGGCAATAGTTCGGACTCGCCATAGATAAATATATCGCCCAAATCAAGAGAATCTTGGGCTGATAGAGCTGTGGCAAGTACTAGGATTATTATCAGATAGCTGCAGCGATAACTCATGGCATAATCCCCCTTACATCCTTTCCTGCAAATCATTTCTCTTCTCGGGTGGCAATTCCTGTTTGATAAGATCGAAGAGATTGCGTGCTTCTTCTTTTTGATCGGTTTCTAAATAAGCGAGACAAGCATAATACTCTGCCTCTATGCGAATATCGGAAATATCCGGATAAAGATAGCGCACCCGCAAGAGTTCCGGGATCGCCTGCTCATAGTTATTTCGCTCATAAAGTGACAACCCTTTGAGAAATTGTGCTTTTGCTCTGATTAGTTTGGATTCACTTTTCACTAGTTCTTCCAAAGTTTGATCGATCCTTTCATACTCGCCTCGTTCGATATTCCACCTCACCCAGATAACTTCAGCTTCTTCCTTCTCAGATTGGGAAGCAAACTCCAGAAATCTGGCATGATCATTTTGATAGGTGCCCACATTAAGCTCGGCTGATATTTCGAGTAGTTTCAGCCAAATTTCTATATCCCGGACCGCAAGAGCAGCATTTCTTATCATATGATAAGCTTGTAGCCGCTCGCCTCTGCGTAGATTCGCCATACCCCATTCATAAGAGAGATATGGACTGGGGTTTTGATTGTGCAATCTCATAAAAAGATTTTCAGCTTCATCATATCTTCCGGCATAAGATAGCGCCCTCGCTTTCATAAAACGGATATCGTGCAATCTTTCGCTGCGTGGAAAACTATTCTCATACTTGTTTGCAGAAGCAACCGCTGCATCCCACATCTCTCTGTCAAATTCATATTCCAACTTCCGCTCTAATATCATCCTTTTGTTCAGATCGGCAATATCAGATTCCATCAAACTCTCCAATTTATCACGAAAATCGATATCTGAGGATTGTTCCACTGCCCACTGTAGTCCGTTTAAAACATTTTGGACTAATTCTCTGTTCGTTGTTCGACGGATTACCCGATCATACTGTTGGATAGCGTTTTTATATTGACCGAGATTGTAATATGAATCACCCAATCCGATCATTGCCGAGAGGTACTCAGCACCGTCCGGAAAGTTCTCGAGATAAGTCGTGAATTGCTCTATCGCTTTCTGATAGTTCTCTGCACTAAAGGCAGCCAAAGCACCTTTGATAATATATGCTTCCGGAGAGGTTGTCGTAATTGTAAGGCGACGATAAATATTCTCCGCCTCATCGAATCTCTTGAGCTGATACAAAATTCTCGCTTTGTTTGCCAATATCGCTTCTCTATCTTCGGAGTTGCGTGCATGATCTTCCGCCTGATTTGCAGCTTGCAGAGCAGCAGCATAATCATTTGTGGCAAACATGATATTAGCTCTCAAAAAGTATTTATCAAAAAGATAGCGCGATTCATCGGGGATATTGGTCAATGCAGACAACGCCCGCTGATAATCACCTTCTCGATAGCGACAATGAGCAATTTTCTGCCAAACGACACCTTTGTCTACCTTTCCAAGAAGAGCACGCTCATAATATCTTCGTGCCAATTCATATTTCTCTTGTATGAAGCTGATCTCACCCAGATAAAAATTGCTCATGCCTATCTTATCCGATACGGGATATTCTTCGGTAATCTTGATAAAATGTTTGAAAGATTCATTGTAATTTTCGTGCTGAAATTTTATCACTCCCTTTTTGAACACAGCTTCATCGGAGAATACACCTTCCGGGTATGTGCTGGTATAGTTCTCAAACTGCGAAAGCGCATCATCAATCCGATCGAGATTGAATAATGCTTCGGCGCGTAAATAGGCAGCTTTTTCTTCTGTTTCTTCATCCAAATCGAATTCGGCAGCCTTGTCCAGATTTTGCAGCATCTCTTTATAGTTCTCCTGCCGGAATTCTAGAGCAGCGATCTGATAATATGCAGCTCCAACAAATGGATGTTCCGGATTATCAGAGATGAATGATTTGAGCTTGCTTATAGTATTTTCGGGAAGCGGATCCAATTTGGCAAGATAGAAAAAGCTATTGGTACGAAGCTCTTCATTATCCGTAGTATCGTACAAATCTTGTAAGATAGCTTTTGCTTCGGTGGGATTATCCAGACTGATATGACATAGTCCGCGATAATATTTGCCCTTATCTGAGCTCACATCTTCCAGCTTCGATAATGCATACACATAACTTTCATTCTCGTAAAACGCTATTCCCACCAATAGAGAATATTCTTCATAGTAGCGAGAGGTGGATGGGATCTCTTCAAAAGCTATATTTATGACATCATGATAACGGTTCTGCTCTATATTATAGGTATGAAATTTGACTATAGCCAAGTTACGCTGTTCATTACCAGATGATAATTCTAAGAATTCGTTTACGATATCATAAGCTTGTTCCCACTCATCTGTAGCTAAGAAGAGATCGAGCTGAGCCAGTCTGATCATCATATCATCACTTCTGTCCCATGCCTCTTCGTAGTAAGTTCTTGCTTGTTCATACTCTTTCTTTTCGTAGGAGATTCTACCAAGATAGTAATATGCTTTCCATATTTCTCTATGTTTGCTAAACTCTGAGACGAATGAGTTTAAGTGCTTTTGAGCAGTAGGGAGGTCATTTGAAAAAAATCTGGTCTGCCCGTAGCCGAGTAAAATATCAGCACGAATACGAGGTTGAGTACAATGCCTGAGTAAATAAGCAAATCCATCGTCGGACTCCCGGTAATTTCGCTGCTGCAAATTTATCATAGCCAGCATGTATTGTGCATCACAAAGATAGTCGCTCTGAGGATAGTTTCTGATGAATTCCTTCAGCACATTTTTTGCCATTGTTAGGTTGTTATCTCTATACAATCCCATAGCAAAACGCAAGTCATCAAGTTCAGATGCAACTAAAGTACCGACCATTATCAACAGTAGTAATATCACATAAGTTTTTTTCATCTTCACTCCCCTTATTGTTTATTAAAAATATACTTGTCTATTTCATTAAGCAAATTTTTTATCTGTCCGTTATTAGCAGAAAGTACTAACTTGGAGGGCAAACGCATAGCATTAACTTCATGTTTTGTAAGCACCTGATGTGTTTCATCATCATCGGTAAGCAATACATCAGATTTTCTCGCAATCAAAAATAGCTGATAGAAAGTGTTTGGCTGAATAGATCTCACTCCCATATTATGCAACTTACCGTTAATCTTTCCGCAGACATAAAAATTCACTTTTGCTCTCTCGTTGATCTTATTTATCAGCAGCGGCAGATTAGTTAACTTGGAAGTATGAAATACGATATTGTTCTTCTGATTTTGCACGAACGGGATAGCATATTGCTCAGTCTGATCTTTTTTGATAGACAAATCCCTGTTTTTATAGGGAAGCTGACAGTAATAAGATATTTCGTGAATCAGCTCTATACAACTATCTGGTGAAGGCAAGAAATGTATGTTGCCTTTGTTGTTTATATCGAAGACCACTTTCTTTTTTTTAGGTGAAAGAGACTTGATTTTCCTTTTCTTATATAAATTGATGATGATATTCTCATTTTTGTTATCACCATTTTTTGAATCGGTTGTAAATTTAATTGACTCAGGCAAATCCAGATTTTGGAAAAATGTGATAAATTGATCGTTTGTAACAAAACTAATTCGGTCATATCGATTGTGCCAACCAACGATGTAGCTGATGCATTGCAGACACTCACTAATACTTGATGGTAGAAAAACCGTACATTGTTTGCTTTCTTCCAATATCTTCGAAAAATTAACTCTTTTATCCTGTTTCGAAATTCTCATCTGTTATGTTGTCCTTTCCTCAACTGTGCTTATAAGGAAGTGCGATGAACACTGTTGTTCCTTCATTTTCCTTGCTATTCACCCAGATTTTGCCTTTATGTAAATTCACTATCAGTTTTGCTGTTGCCAATCCTAATCCCAATCCGCTGGAGCCGAATTCTATCAAACCGGAACTGTGAGAGTTTACTTCCGTCAATTCGTACAGTTCTTTGAAGATATTCTCTTGTTCATGCTTCGGAATGCCGATACCATTATCTTGCACATAGACTATCAAACTGTCTTCACTATCTATCTTCTCCTGTTGAAAAGCCGATTGACGGGCTCCGAGAACGATCGTGCCGAAATCTTTGGTGAAGCGGATAGAGTTGAGCACCAGATTGTAAACGACCAGATAGAAAGCTTCCCAATTCAACGCGATCTTAGGAAGCTCCTCTTCGATTTCGGTATTGATCTGCATATGTCGGGTAGCAGATAAAGAAGTAGTTTCTTCTGCTACTACTTCCAATAATTCACTAATATCTACCGGTGCTTTTCCCAATTCACTCATCAACTTATAGCGATTGTAATTGATAATATCATTAACTGTTCGATGAATCTGCTCTACATTGTTGGAGATCTTATCAATCAGATTCTGACTTTCCCGTTTCATCTCAGTATCGGATAGTCTGTTTACATACCCTTGCAGAGTTTGTAATGGTGTTTTAAGTTCATGACTGGTAATGCTGAGAAAATCTTGCTTTATCCGATCGATAGACATAATTTCTCTGTTTTTCTGCAGCAGAGATTGATATTGCATTGCATTTTTTAAAGCCACAGATATCTGGATCAGCAACAATCTCATGAATTCCGGATTAACAGAAAGACCATCCTCCTGCCGCCCGTAATTATCTATATATATATAACCATAAGTGAGATTATCGATAATAAACGGAGCACAATAGACAGATAAATTGTCATAATCAAAGTCCAGATATTCCTCAAAAGCTGTTTCATCTTTCACATTGGAGACATAAATCGACTGTCTGATCCGCTGTACTTCGCTGAGGATATGCTTGCTAATGTATGCATAATTCCTAACCAGATGCTTACTTTCATCCATAGCTACTTTGTAGATATAATTTTCGTGTACATCCTTTTTTATAAAGAATCCTCGCGATCCGTTGATGAAGTCTATCGTAAAGGATACTATCTCTTGTTCTAATTTATCCAGATCGAAGATAGAGTAAAATTTTTGGGTCATGTTGATCAATTTGGTCATCAATTCCATGTCATTATTCAAATGGGCAAATTCTTTGATCCTGATTAGAATAGATGTGAGATGAAATCTGAGGATTTTGATGATCTCCATCTCATCTTTGAGGAAATCCAACTCTCCCCTATCAGCCAAGATCAATCCACCCACTTTGATATTTTTTATCCGGAGTGGTACAAAACAAACATGATTACCATTAATCTTCTCCCTGATAATTTCATTGGCATCTATTGCTTTTTTCAAGTTGGTTCTGTAATCCTTTTTGAACAGATAATCACTAGTTACATTTGATAAAAGAAATGGTTTGGATGCATTGATCAATTCTTCTTGAAGCACTATGGCAAAATAGTGAGGAGAAAATATGGTGTCAATTGTCTTGCACATCAAAAATTTAATCCGATCCAATTCTTTAAGTTTCAAGATGTCATATAGTTCTTCCTGCCATTTGGTTATATCTTTATGAATCCTAGGCACTATCTTTACGGTAGAGAAATCTCTGACATCTTCTATGTAATAATCATGTTTTTGCAAAAAGAGTTCTTTTTCTTTACTGCTGATTCCCTCTGCTGCATTATTCAGCGCAGTCTTATATTTTTTGAAATACTCTTTAGCTTTGGATCTCACATTCAAATTTGTATATATCTGTACGATCAGCGCATAGCAATCAATTTCCAATAGAAAGAGTTTTTTCTCTTGTACTTCATCCAAAATATTCAGAAGTTCACGAAGAATTTTTCGAAAACTAACTTTCTCATCAAGTAATTTGATAATAGCCAGTTTGATCTGTAATACCCGCCGCCAATAATGAAATTCGTTTTGCTTACAAAGTCGCTCGGCCAATTTTGCTATTTCTTTGGCTTTGCTTAGTTCGCCAATGCCAAGATAATACTCCACGATACGAATGTAATTGATTGATTGAGCATAGAGATTATTGTTCTGTTTAGCATAATTGAAAGCTAGTTCGATTTTTTCTCCGGCTTCATCGAGTTTACCTTTGTGTTTTGCCACAAAACCGAGCATCTGATAGAAAAACTCTTCTTCTCGCTTTTCTAAAAAGATATTCTCGGAATTTTTTAATAGTGTGCTCATCCGATCATAATCACCAATTTGATGGAGATAATAAAAATATGTCTTCACTAGTGGATTAACAGTACTGATTTTGTTTTTCAGCAGCTCCGGAGCATGTTCTTTTATGAAGTCGAGATAGTATTTGAAATTGTGGATCTTGCTTTTGGAAATAGCGAGATTGTGTATGATCGAATCATAAAAAGGTCTTTTCTCATGCTTCAAAGTTCGCTGATAAGCTTCGTTCAGATATTCTTCCGCTTTTTGGAATTGTCCTAACTTGATGTATAACTGACCGAGATTGACGATGGTCAGGATAATAGCTCTTTTGTAACCGGTCTCTTTACAGAGATTATACGCTTTGAGAAAATATTCATGTGCGGTCTTTGTATCACCTTTGTTCAGTGCTACATCACCGATATTATTGTAAACTATTCCCAGCTTTTGCTGGTAATTTGCTTGTTCCCAGACCTGTCGGGTGATCTGGTAGTTTTTGTTAGCCTCGTCCAACATTTTCTTTTCACTATAAAGATAAGCAAGGTAATTGTGCAATGTGCCGAGTTTGATAAAGAAATTTGCATCATTACTGGATTTTATTTTTGGCAGGTATTCTTCTATGATGCCGATCGCTTCATCTTCGGTTTCGGTAAAACCTGTATGCAAAGCTTTCAACCCGACATACGCCATTTCTTCTTCATCGTTCAGATGCATATTCTCCAAATTCTGAACACATTTTTGCAATCTTTTCAGATCATTTTGTAATAGATGAGTCAAGCCGAGTTGGAGATAGATATTTTTTTTCAACGACTCCTCTCTAACCATGGAAAGAGCTTTTTCAAAACTCTTCTGCGCTTTGGCATACTGTTCTGTTTCCAGATAAAAACTGCCAAGCGTATAATGCTTCTCAGCTATATTTTTCATCTCTTTGATATTATCCTTCAAATCATCGGAGATATCGGAAACAGTACCCCATTGCAGTTTGCGTACGAGCAGTTTCAAATCGCTTTTCAACTCATCCACGCTAACGATGCTATCTGTAGTAAAATCTAGTTCAGCTATCGAACAGATCTCCTCAAATGCCTCTTCTTCTTTACCTTTTTCGGCATATAATGCCACCAATTTTAGTTTGTAATCTCGTACTGCTTTGAAGTCTTCAATATATTGAGCATGTTCAATCACACCCAAAAGGATGGAAACATTGTAAAATGTCTTATCAGAAAAATATTCGAGGATTTTATGGGATATCGTTTGTTTCTCCTCGTAGGTCAGTTCGGCAGAGAAGCGTTCTTGCGCCGGTCTATAGGTGAAGTAATAGTATTTGTCCCTCTTTTCCAATAACTCGTTGTTCATCGCATCTCTCAATAGGAAAAATACTTCTTTTTCGGAGATATCGAGAACGTGTTTTATTAGCGGATTAGACAGAGGAGTTTTTACAAATCCCAATTGTTGCAGATATTTGTAGTTCTGTTCTCCCAGATGGCTCATCCGCTCGAAAACAGAATGTACGACATCTTCGGGTAAGGCATATGCTTCAAAATCATAATCAAGAATGAATTTGTTATCTTTGAATATTATATTTTGTTGAGCCAGATCCCACAATATCGATTCAATAAACATCGGGTTACCATAGGTAAGCTCTCTGATCTTGCTCACAAACTGCTCAGGTGGCTCGACATTCAACAATCTTTTGATCAATTCCTTCGTCTCAGCCAGATTTAAAGGCTCTATCTTTATCTGTACAGTATGGATAAGACCTTCGATTTTGCCGATATCATTAACGCTAAGGATTATCAGGATACGTCTGTTCATCAAATCTTTGGAGATATAATTTACAAAGTCGATATCATCTTTCGTAAGATGCTGAGCAGCGCGAATAATGAAGATAATCGGTTTTTCTTCAGAGAGATGATAGACGAAATTCGAGGCAGTGATGAAGTCTAGATCGAGTTCTTCTTCATCTTGCTCCAGCATTGTGGCAGATTGTTCAGAGCCGAATAGGTATTCCTTTAGTTTTTCAGACATCACAGAAAGGTCGGAAGCCAATTTTTCGTTGTTCCGCACAGCATTGTGAAATTCTTTTATCAGAGCAAAAAACGGGTCTCTATTTATGCTACTGCATTCATAATCAAATATGTAATATTCGTCCGTAAGCAGATGATATCTGAAGAGCATGAGAGTATTCGTCTTCCCCATCCCTTTACCGGCAGCGAGTACCACAAGTTTGCCATTACCCTGTTCTATCAGCGGGATAAAATCCAGCAACTGGTGCGCATAATTCTCTCTAGCAAAGTAGCGTCCCATTTTGATATTATTTAAAAAAGTCCAACCTTTTGAATAGGGATATTGTTTGAGTTGTATCTGATTGATATAAGATATTATTGCTTCTGCATCGGGGAATCTATCTTCCGGGTTCCGTTCCAATAGTTTCAGGATGATCTTTTCCAGAGAATCCGGGATATCAGGATTTAACTCACGTGGGAATTTTGGGAACAGATTGTACTCATTGCCGGCAATAAAGCCAGTAATCTGCTCAACAGTATATGGCAGAGCTCCAGTAGTGAGACGGTATAAGATTACTCCCAAAGAATAATAATCACTCTGCGGAACCGGATTGTTATCCAGATAAATCTCCGGTGCCACAAAAGGTAGTGAGCTTCCGATCTTTTGTCCACCTTCGCTAAAATCCAGCTTGGCGAAACCATAATCCATCACTCGTACATCTACTTGATTGCGGAGAATTTTGTATGCCACATTCTCCAACTTGAAATCTTTGTGAATGATCTTCTGACTATGAAGCGCATTGAATGCATAGCAGATTTGCACTATAATGTCATAAACAAGCTCTACATTAGAAGGGATAAACTTGAAATATCTCAGAGTATGTCCTTCATAATGCTCACGAATATAATAGACATTGGAACCAAAATTCCCAAAATCATGTACTTTGAGCAAGTTGGGATGATCTATCTTGGTGATGTGATACATCTGCTCGGCTGAGAATTTCTCGTATAAACTGTTGGCATCTAAGTTGTGAAATAATTTCAGTGAATATATCTTGTCTGTCCGTGTGTCTTTTACTTTATATACTATAGACCACAGATCTGTCATTAACTGTTCTATCACTTCATAGCGTGAATCTATTATCATATCCACCTCTTTTTCATTATTACGTCTAATATATTAGACTCCATATCGTTGTCAAGTCAGTGATTTATTTTTTTCGTGTTATCAAAAAAACGATTGACGATAAGATGCTTTCCTAATAATCATATTTTAAAAAATTAAGAGGGGTAAACATATGAAAGCAATAATTTTGGCAGCTGGGAAAGGGAATCGCTTAAGTTCGGTTACCAAAGGTCTACCCAAATGTATGATAAGCATTAACGGACAAAGCCTTATTCACCATCAAATCCTTAGTTGCCGGTATTTTGGCATAGAACAGTTTGTCTTCGTGTTGGGCTACAAAAAAGATATGATCCAAGAGCATATACTTGAGATACTACCACCCGAAATGGCGACTTTCATTACCAATCCTTATTATGAAACGACCAATACACTTTATTCCCTTTGGCTTACAAATGAACTTTTTGATGAAGATTTCATCTACTTCAATGCTGATGTTATGTTCGAAAAAGAGCTGCTGGGAGAAATCGTGTCACCATCGGAATATTCTCAGCTATTATTGGACGAAAAATCATGCCAGGATGAAGAGGTGAAAATGATCTTAGACGACCAAAACAGGATTTTGCAGATTGGGAAAAAACTCGATATCGATAAATGTGCCGGTGAATTCATCGGGATAGGCAAATTCAATGGAGAAGTATTACCGCAATTTCGAGATGCTTTACAATATGGTGTGGAGAATAATGAGAAGAACAATTACTTTGAATATGCAGTAGATATACTGTGCAGAGAAGTAGTACTGACAGCTGTTCCAACCGGTAATTATCGTTGCATCGAAATAGATTTTCCCGACGATCTAAAAAAGGCAAAGCAGATATTTGGACATTAATAGATGAATCTCTCTCTTGTCGGTATTAATGCACGTTATACACATTCAAACCTTGCCCTGCGCTATTTACGACAGCAAATAGATCATGATTTACATCGCTGCTTTTTGCAAGAATTTACCATCCACGACAGAAACGATTGTATCCTTAATGAGATCTGGAAAAACAATCCCGATGTAGTAACTATTTCCGTATATATCTGGAATTCTTTGATAGTGGGCTTACTTCTGAAAGATATCAAAAAGATCATGCCGAAGACAAAGATTATTTTGGGAGGACCGGAAGTTAGTTATAACCCGGATGAGTGGCTATATAGATTTCCTGCAGTTGATCATATCGTCTGTGGTGCCGGTGAATATGGTTTCACAAAAGTAGTGGAAGCTGTTTATAATAATGAAAATTTGGGACAGATAATCCAGTACCCGGTTACTGATCTGAATGCTATCACTTTCCCTTACAAGGATGAAGACTTTCCTGAGATGAAACAGCGCTATGTCTATTACGAAAGCAGCAGAGGTTGCCTTTTTCGCTGCAGCTTCTGCATATCTTCCCGAAACGATATTCCTATTCAATACCGAAACTTAGACATAGTGTTCAGCGAACTCGATTATCTCATATCCAAGAAAGTCAATATCATCAAGTTCGTTGATAGGACTTTTAATGCGGATAAGCATCGTGCCCGCACTATTTGGAAGTATCTGATCAAAAAGAATCCTAAAACACGGTTTCATTTCGAACTTCATCCCGCCCTTATGGAAGATAAAGATTTTCAGATTTTGGCAGATGCGCCCGCCGGGCTCTTTCAATTCGAGATCGGTATCCAATCGGTAAATCCTCTCACTCTTGAGTCTATCAATCGTCCGCTGAAATGGGGACAAATCTCAGCCAAACTTGCCAGACTGACGAGAATGAGCCATATTCACCATCATCTAGATATCATAGTCGGTTTACCATTTGATGACCTCGATTCTATCCGTCAGGCTTTCAATCGGGTCTATTCACTTCATGCGGACCACTTTCAAATGGGCTTTCTGAAGGTGCTACCCGGAACTATGATGGCAGCACAGTCGCGTGAATACAACCTTACCTCTTCCGATACTCCCCCCTATGAAATCTTGGGCAATCGGTGGCTTTCTTATGCAGAAATCCGCTATTTGCACAAAATTGAGTTTTGGTTGAACATTCTATACAATTCTCACCAATTTAACCGCTTCTTAGAAAACATCGTGCAGTATTATTCTACTCCTTATGACTTTTTTACTGAGCTTGCCGATTTTGCACAACAATATCCTACATATAAAGACTGGAAGAAAAATGTGGGGATTCTGCTAGATTTCTGTGTCACAAGCAATGATTCTGAATTTCTGAGAGATTGTTTGCGGTGGGATTGGTGCCAGCAGTATGGATCGCACTATTATCCCCCACGTTTGCAAAACAAAACTTGTAATCTGGCAAAGAAGCTAGGTTATCCCAAGCTGAAAGACATATTTGCAGATAATAGAGATACTTCCCACAAAAGAGCGATATTCTTTATGCCCAGCTCTGCTAAGTTTGCAGAAAAATATGAACTGAAAAACCGTATTGTAGCTTTCGTTCGGGATCACCGACCGATAAGAATAGATTTATAGATCCATATCCAATCCCAGTCCGATCTCATGAGCAGAATATTTCTTATCTCTTTCCACAAAGCTAAATGGTGAATCTGTTCGTCTCTGCTCAAAGTTATAATTCGTTCTTAATTGAACCGAATCTGTCAGCGGTATTCTGAGCAGATTATAAAATGAGAATTTTCTATCTTCCCTACCGAAATGGTAACTGTTTGTTTCATATTCGGATTGGAAGAATCTCTCTTCATATTCTATCCTGCTGAAAAAGTGAGTATCACGCTTGAGAATATGGAATGGGAAAGAAATGGAATAATAGTAATTATTCATCTCATAGGAAGGATCTTTTTGGACATTCAAATCCGGATAAGCTTCTGCCCCACCTTTAGCAGCAGAAATCCTATAAGCATATCTAATGGTCATGCGTATATTATCGTTTGGGAAAACTATGAAGCCGATGTCGCTTTCTATATTGTTAGCATCATATTCAGTAAAATATTTGTTGTAATATAGATGAGAGATGTCAAACTTGTAATCAAGATGTACCATATCATGAAAACGCCATCTGAATCTGACGCGGTAGATATCTCTGGAATAGGTAAATTCTCTGTAGATTGTCTCCGTCTCTAATTCACTGGTAAAATTATTCACATAAATTTCGGGAAAATAGAAATAATTCAAAGTAACAAAGATTTTTCTGCCGAAAAATTGTTGGAATTCATAACCAAAATAGCCACTATCTTTTATGGGATTGTTCCAGTATTTATGATAATTCAAAATAAACTTATTATTCTGTGTTCGCCCCCCCAAATATGTATGTCTTAAACCGAGCTCTACTCGGACGGAAGTTATTATATCATCTGCAGATGAGATAGTATATTTTTCCGGTCTGCCACCTGCTTTGTATTCATCCAGATGATAAGGAGATAAATTCAATATATTGCTATTGTATTTGGTTTCTATTCTTGAGCTTGGCAGTATCAAGATATCTATAGCAGATAACGGGACAAAAACAGTTAGTATGATTAGGCAGGTTAATATCTTCATTCTTCTATCACTCCAATTGCAGATTTACTGATATAAAAATTGAAGATCAGATCTCTATTCACATCAGGATCTTCTATGATTATATGATGGATCCCTTCGGGAAACTCCAGTATATTTACATCACCGCTGGATGGTGTAATCTCCATATTATCGGGGAAATAGGCAGCATAAGATTTGAAAGCTGTCTCATGGTAAGTGGTCATCAGCTCGCCATTACTATAAACATTGTAACGGTAGCTATAGCTATTTACCAGAGGATTATCGTAAACCAGACGGCTGATTATCTTAACGTAGATCGGTCCTTTTAGAGTAAATTCTACCCTATTGTCATCATCAGCTCGGAAATATGTATACGTATCCTCATTCACCTTCAAAGTCACGATCTCTCCATATTTCTGCGGAGTATAGCTCACGTATCCTATCCTTTGTCGTCCGCTAGGTATATTATCCGCATCCAATCTGAATAGGATGGGTATTTCGGATATATTTTTGATCGTAATGCGCTCTTCTCTTTCTTCAGAAGTATAGGTGAATAGATTGAACTGGGATATCTGCTCTCCGGCGAGCCCTCGGGTTTCTGTGCTAAGATTGCCGACGGAACGATTCACTATTCTCTCCTCTTTATTTGATCTGAAAGAATACTGATAATCCTCTCCACTCTCTGCATTAATGATCAATCTGGAATAAACTTCCAAAGTCTCGACTTCAATAATACGCACCCGCATCGTTTCACCCGGGTCTAGCCGATAATAACGCAGAATCCTACCGGTTTCTCTGTTAAAAAGCGAAAACTCCTCCGGTTCACGCTCGAAAATTATTCTGTTTGCATAAGCCATACTAAAAAGCAAGCTTATGATTAGAATGATCTTCTTTAGCATCATATATTGATTTCCTCTTCTTTTAGTCTTAATTTGTTATGATCAAAAAAGATAACTGTTGCTATAAGGATGACCATGATTGCCAGGCTGATCCATGTAATGGTCATGTTATATCTCTCGCTGATATACATCGAACCCACTCCTGGTGCAGGTAATGGATCGGGAGCCAAGGGAAGATCATATTTTTCTGCAATAGCGGATATATCCAAAAGATGTAGTATCGGAACCCGTTGCTCGGCGAAAAGCATCATCGTACCTTTGAGTGGGACATTGCGCATGGAAATATACCGATGGTAGCCTGGGCGGATAAGACGTCCGGTAATGGAGTGACCTAAACTGGACAAACCACCACCAACGTTTACATACATCTTATAAGACCGATCTGCGGAAGCTTGCTCCCACAGTTCCTTTTTTCTGATAATATTTTCTGTTAATGTATTCTCGGCAACCAATTCCACTTCATTTCTCTCGATTGCTTCTATGATCAATTCTCGTCCGACCATGCTCAGTCCACGACCGAGATCCTGTCCACCACCAATAGAGGCTGCAATGCTTTTATATGGGAAAATCTCCTGCTCATACAAGAAAGTCTCCATGTCCAGCCAGGTAAATTCCGGATCAGTAGCTCCAAACATCGAAGCACCAACAGAATAAATCATCACCAGATCCAACTCCATCACTTTGGCTGCGCTCATAACTGCAATGTTGATTGCCGGGAACGAACCCGTTCCGCTTACTGCTACCAAATCACCCTCTTTCAGACCGGCTTCTTTGAAATAATCCACTATCACAGCAGCATAATTGGGGTTCAAAGAGGTAAGCTTGGCAACCAGACTGCCTCTGTCTGTAGTTATCAGAGTTTCTCGCTCGCCAATTAGAGTAGTTCTATGCGGATCGTTTCTTTCATCTACGAAAATACCTTGAGCTAAACGATAATCGCGAATAGATTCAATCGCTTCCTCCATGGTTTTGGCAGCTTCCAATTTCTCGTCGTGATAACGTTCTTTTACCATTACCCTGCTATTTTCGACCCAGATAAAAAGTCCTATCGCTATAATACATAATACCAGCATACTTGTTAATGATTTTGCACTTGGAATAAACATCTTTCACCTTCTCATTCTATTATCTGTCCACCGAAAATTATGACCAAAAGTAATCTGACTACTACAGCAACGACGATCATGATAGTTAGTGTCTTGATGATACCTTGTCGTTCCATAGAATTAGCTATCAAACCGGGAATAATATAACCGATCACATTCACGGCATAATCTGAGGGTAGATTTACAAAAAGTCCGTAAGTTCTGGCAATCCAACCGAGAATAAAGCCGAGAAGTACCGAAATAACCATCCTTCTGCGACCATAAATAAACATGATATGACCCAGTAGTTTTACGATGCCATAAACGATAAAACTGATCAACAACGTCGCTACGATCGTCCAGGGCTGATGTAAAAATATAGCTACATAACCGGCAACGACTATACCACCGGCTGCAGCTCCAAAAGTCTCTAAGAAAAATAAACTTATCAAAACACCTAATCCGATTGCTACTTCAAACATTTTCTCCGTCCTTCTCTCTGAAATAAGCTACTATCTTTGCTCCATTACCACCAATATTACCAATACCCAAAAACATCTCGGTTTCACTGGCATGCTCATAAGCTGTCTCAATTAGATCATGTCCGTTTATCCAACCGCAATTGACTATCTTTTTTGTTGAGATCCCGTGAGATAAGGCATACAGTCTGATAGTTTGCGGTTCATCGCCGATTAAGTATAACATGTTGAAATCCTGATTTTTTAACATACTCATAAGCTGTTTTGATCTGAACATTCTATCCGACCGGGTATTCAATACAATACTCACCGAATCAATATCCGGATATAAGCTGAGGATATAACTAACCAAAGCTTCGGTTGACTCCGGATCATTTGCAGCGAAAGAATGAGCGAAGTAGAAGTTCTTCCCACCATATTTACATTTGAAGATCTCAGCCGCACCTATATCCGGTATTGCTTCATACATACCTTTTAACGCAGCCTCTTTGTCCACTCCACAATGTTCGCAAACTGCCAACGAAAGCGCTACGTTTTCTTTGTGTTCTATATAGGAAAACCCCTTCATCATATCGTTGGTTATATCTTGGTGCTCTACAAAATGAAGATCCGTATGCATTTTATGTGCTTGCTTTTTCATCAGCGGATACATCTTCTTTTCAGTTGTAAATGCAATGGAATGATGGGGTAATGTATTACACAACGATAGGGTGACATTTTTCAATCCCGGTCCCATCACATCGAGATGATCTTCGCGCGAATTGGTGATCACTCCGATATTCGATTTGACTATGTTCTGCTCGGTTACCCACTGATACTCCGGAGTAACTGCCATACACTCCAATACGAGGATCTCAGCTTGCCTTTTAGCAACGAATTTGATTATCTTGAGCTGCTCTCTGATATTGGCACCAAAATGCCTGATGATAGGTACTTCATTACCATTTTCGTAGATCAATCTTGGCGCTGAGCCGGTAGTTTTGGCTATTACTTTCTTCTTCCCAGCACGTAATCCGGCAGCGATAAGCCGAGTTACACTCGACTTACCGCGCGTTCCGTTTATATGTATTATCAATGGTATCTGTTTGCGATAATTCTTGTGGCGCTGGTACTCAAACACGCCAAAGATTATCAGTACGATCAAACCTATTATTAATCCGTGCATATCACCTTATTTCAACAATAAACATTTCTTTATATCTGTCTTCTGACCATCAACTGTTAGCTGATAGAAATACACACCTGATGATACCTCTCTGTTTCGCATATTTCTGCCATCCCAAACTGCTTCATGGTGTCCTGCTTGTATCGGCTGATCCACCAGGATTTTTACCAACTCACCTTTGATATTGTAAATCGCCAATGAGACCTGAGCTTCGTTCGGTAAAGAGTAACTGATGGTTGTCGATGGATTGAACGGATTGGGATAATTGACACCCAGTTTGATCGAAGACGGATCGATCACGATATCATCTGCGGATGTATAAGAATCGGGTGGATGAGTGGTAAACTTGATAGCCAGACCATTCTCAAGCGGAGTGGCACTATCGGGATAATAATTACAATATGTATATTCTATTCCGTCGGAACGATAAAGATTTTGGATTCCTACCGTCGAATAACAGCTATTGTGGGCATTGTTATCTATTGTATGATAATTGAACTGAATCTCACCATCACCGGTTGGAGTGGAATGATAAGCAGGATCATACAAAATCACCTGAAATCTTTGTGGTGTTTCGTTATCTATCCTACTCACACAGTTTTCCCAAGAAATCACAAACAGGTTTTCTGTTTGATCATAGTAATGAACGATCCTCATCTCTTCATGATTACCCTGAGAGATTTCCGGTCCGATCAGATCGTTCCAGAATGGTGCTACCAATGCCGGCGGACTAAAGGCAGCCGGTATAGGCCAATTTCTGAACCAAGTATGCCAGGTTGTCCCAAAAGACATCCAACCATTATCACAGACAGTTACACTATCAAATTCAACTCCGTAATAAGTAAAATCAAACGGCAGTGGGATAGTTTCAGATGTATCATCAGTCAAATAAATAACATCACCATTCCCACCCTGATAAGGATCGATATCGTACCAAAAATAAGATGGGGCATGCTCATAATCCGTATCATAACTGTCGTAGGCATAATATCCTCTGCTGTCAGGACCTGTCGGAGCAGTATTGTCAACCAATCCCGCTTCCATTGTCATGAATGCAGTTGTAGTTCTACCGATATCATCGATGAATGTGATCTCCATCGGAATCATTCGACCACGCGCACAATCCGATTCGATAAACAGAGTGAATTCTGCTTCGCCACTTTCACCGATATTCACATCTCCGACTACAGAGCTACCATTAACTACAGAACCAGCTTCGGTAAGAGTCTCCAGCTCTGCTTCCAGTCCGATAGCATCCACTGAACCCATGTTTTTGAAGCTGACTCTGATATCGGACTCTTCGCCAATCTCCAGTATGCCACCATGGTCAAGTACTGTGATATCTTCAATCTGGAAATAAAGTCCTCCGACTATGAGATAAAACTTGGAAGTAAATTCATCGTTGATATCCATGACAAACTCGATAGAGTGCTGCTCGGGACAATCCGGACTAATCTGCACAGAAACCACTTCATCCACCACAGCTCCTGCGGCTATATCTCCGTAGTTCATTATAGGTTCGGAGATACTCACATAAGGTGAATTGGAAGATAGTTCCGCACTAACATCTGTAGCGAGTTCAGTACCGAAATTCTTCAAACTCAAACTGAGATCTACCTCTAGTCCGGACAACACTTCTGAAAGCGGTTCGAACTCGACCAGCCCGATATCGATACTTTGCGATACCACTTCAATCTCAGCAAATTCGGGGTGATAGTTTGGTTTGGTGATAGTGATATCTATCGTACCTTCGGTCTGTGAGGATAGATACATCGTAACCATCCCATCTTCTATAATCTGCACATCATAAAATTCGTCTTCTTTGATAGCGGTGACTATACCGCCATCTAATCCCGCTACGGAAATATCGACATAGTTTTGTGCGATAGAAACTTCAGAAGGCACATCTGCTTCGATCGGTTGGGGAACTTTTGTCCACCAAGAGAGAGAAGGATCGCCTAAAATGTTATAGACATGAAAATAAAATTCTACCCATTGTCCGGAGCCTTGTTGATTAACAAAATTCTGATACAGTTCTATCTTTCCACGCAATACAGCAGAACCAAAAGTGAATATATCTTCTGCTAACAAACCATAATATATACCTGAGAAAATGGAGTTATTGAATCTCGTACTGGTATGTAAGTCGGAAGGTCCGACAAATGCTACCGCACCTTTTGGGTTTGTTGGAGTTCCGACTCGCAACCATTTCTCGCCAAAGGCAGGATCGACACTATTGGCAAAATCACCGGTATTACAAACGATGGAGGTCACAATCGGTAGTTTCCGTCCGTTATTGAGCTCGTCTATATTTTCATTGTGGAAGTATGGATAATGCCATCCATTTGCATCACCCCAACCGCGATAGGTTGCCATGCTTACTCCTTCGTTGATTGCATTGATGATAGGTGTGGGCGGATAATAATGCCCCGGATAAAATACTGAATGGATCGTATGATATCCATAATCGTAAAGCCAATCTCTCAACATCCTTGTAATATCACCGGGAGTAGTGGGTATTGGTGGAGAACTTGCGTAGTCTCCCGCAACCAACAGTGCACTTTCATACCAATCAGTATTATCCATGTATGGTTCTTTTTCATAATAGAGAGTCTTAGCTATTATTGTCTGGAGTTCTGTCATATTATCCACAGAAAATCTACCGACCAACATATCGGGGAAGTAATCATCACTTTCAATAAGTGTGTAGGGATGATCGGTTACATTATTGGCATCACCAAAATAAAAAGATGGCATATTGTATGGATTATCTACATCGCCGATCAATAGTAAAAAATCTGGATTAAAATCGGAATAATAAACACTTTCGATATAACTCTTAATTTGATTACTGGTAGTTCCCGCCTCCGACATAGTAGCTACCTGAGTTCGGATACCTTTGGCATTTACCCAATCGGTATATGATGATAACACTGGTGCCAGAGCATCGGGAGTGATGATCAACATAGCGGAAGGTCTAACTTCGGTATCCCATAAATATGAGTTTTCGAAGTTATCGGCTAACTTGTCATACAGCGGCAGAAAAGCCGGTGAAACAGAACTTGGATGTCTCAACGTACCAGTAGGTTCCAAAGTAAAAGAGAGAGTGCGAATTATTTCTGAACTTTCGTTCGCTGCCACACTCAATCTGATCGTGTGTCCTTGCATTTCACGCATGACAAAACTATGTGTGATCTCGATAAGATCGGAAGCATCACGCATCTCCGTCCTCAGGATTTCACCATCGGCAGAGATGGTTACCACCTCACAAATCGGATTCGATATTATCACTTCATCCGATGGGAAAGCTATAGTGGTGTATATATCTTCCCTTATCGATAATTCCTCATCGTTTTCAAAACTTATCTGTAGATTGGGCTCCATATTCTCATATCTCAGCTCGGCATAAAGACCGGAAGCCAAGATAATCAAACTAAATATTAGACTTAAAATTTTCATTTTTCCCCCTAATTACTTCATCAGCAACATTTTTTTGGTTGAATTAAAATTGCTGGTTTTCAAACGGTAAAAGTATATCCCACTTGCGACAGGATTGTTTCTATCATCTCTGCCGTTCCACTTAATGCTTATGTTATTACTCTTCTCTTTCTCTTCATCCAAGAGAGTACGAACTTTCTGTCCGCGAGCATTGAATATTTCCAATTTCACATGCTCATCTTGAGCCAGAGAAAAGCGAATGGTCGTATCGGGATTGAACGGATTGGGATAGTTATTATATAGTTTAGTATAAGATGGTACAATCTCAGGCTGATCAGTAGATGTGGCGTCCATACCAACTATTTTGATAGTCCCTATTGACCAGCCGGGATCATTCAAAGTTTCATCCGTTTCAAATCTGAACCGCAGATAGATCGATGTGTCTCTATAGTTATCCAGCGGAAGCACCATGGGGTGCCAAGCAGAATGAATACCGGAATAGGAAGCTAATTCTTCCCAATTTGAACCGTCAGTGGATACCTCCACATGGCAGAAATCAAAACCATGTTCAGTATAGTACTTTTGCTCGAAACTTAATGCAATATCACCGGTAATTCCTTGCAGATTGATAGGCTGAGTGGTTTGCATGTATACATTGATATTGTTTTGGTAAAATTGATCATCGTTATCTCTCACATAAGTTCTATCCTGTTCAGATCGTATATTCCACGGACCTTGAACTTCCCACTGTGAAAAGCCGTTTTCCCAATCTTCTTCGAAATAAATCTCTTCGGGGTGCATCTCGAAATCGAGATAACTAATTCCGCTACTGTGATATTTTTGATAAAATCTGGGCATATGCCCGTCTGCTAAAACCAACATCTCGATATCCCCGGCATATGTATCGACGTTGAACATACCGGACGAATCTACATAAAGCGTGTCATTCCCGATTTCGTCGAACATAATGATCTTTGCAGATATAGGATCGCCGTTGCTTGTCACACTACCTTGTAAAACCGCTTCCGGGATCGGTTGCATTTCTATGGTACGATTAGTCCAAGAAGATTGATTGATCACTACATTTTCCACCACTTTTTCTTCATAACCTTTTTGTCTTACTCTCAAAGTGTAGGTCCCCGGTGACAATGGTCGCCAGAATCTACCGAATTCAGGATCTGTATAGCGTGGCGCGAAATATGGTGCATGACGCTCTTCGACGATCACCTCCGCAACCACCGGCTCACCGGTGACTGCATCCAATACATGCCCGCGCAACATATTACGATCGGTTTGATATCCGATTAGTCTATTGAGAAGATAATAGGCACCTACCAAATTTCTCTCCGCCGTATCATCGACTAGCCAGACTTGTGATCCACCGGGTTGCAGATTAGATGTTCCGCATTCAATCAAAAATTGAATTGTGCCATGCTGTTGGTAGAACCAATCATGAGCATTACCACGCCGACCTACAGAAGGTAAAGGTTCATAACCACCACTTCCATCCTCTTTGATTATCAGGTTGGCAACCGTTGTACCGATTTGCTGGATCAAATTGAAATCCGGTGATTTTTTATCTGGTGTGTGTTCAAAAGGATAAAACAATTTTTCTGCAAAATTACCGGTTCGTGATGAATGCCAAGCTATTGAATAGATGAAATGATGCTGCTCTGCCAAATCAAGTATTGTTTGAACTCCACCTTCAGAAAAAGGAGCAGGTCCTCGATAATAGTCATAAGGTTCATTGTTCGCAGATCCTGTATGGTACAAAGTATCACCATGAACCCAATTGAACGGGAAGTTTCTGTTCAAATCGACTCCATCGATATCGTTTCCTGGTCCGGGCACGAAATCGAATATACCATTCAGATTATTGTCTCGCTTATTTTTTCGGAACGATACATCCCATCCATCCATAACTACCTGCAGTCCTTCAGGATTATATGATGGTACGATCCAGATTTCCAGATTGTTCAACCAATGGCTATATGGAGAAACATTTCTGTTCTCCAATATATCTTCGATCATGTATATACTCGTCTCATATCCCAAAACCTCTTCTGAGTGTACTTGTCCCAGAAACAATGCTGCCGGTCTATCTTCATTCTCATGCACATTAGTAGCAAGCTTTACTGCCCATATAGGTAGTGGTTCCTGATATGGATCAGCACCTAAAGTTGCACCGATAGAATCGACTTTCATCAGATCCGGAAATTCAGCTTCCAGAGAGTCTATCAGAGCTTTCATCTGGTCGTAAGTATGGTATCTGGGGTCTAAACCTGTCTGTGCACTTAGTCCTGCTAGGCTTATTGTTAATGCAAGTGCTATTATTAAATACTTCATAACTCCTTTACCTTATATAGATCATTTTATTAGCGTTAGATTTATACTCTTTTGACTCGAATCTATAGAAATATATGCCACTTGATACCGATTGACCACCGTTGTTTCTACCATCCCAAGTAACTGCTTGCTGAGTAGCGTGCAGTGAGCGAACCAACTGACCTCTGACATTATAAATCTTTACTTCCGGATTAGTATATTCGGTCGGTTTGATACTCAACGAGATAGCAGTGTTGTGTTTGAAAGGATTGGGATGATTTTGCAATACGATACCCGGTTCTGTGGGCAATACTTCATCTTCTTCTATACTAGTAGTAGTCGAGATTTTTTGAGCATAAATCCCCACAATATCGGTCTTCCCGCTGGAACGTGTATCTTCCCAAACCACATAGATGGATTCGTCATTGTCGCTTACTGCTTGTGGAGCTCGTTGATTCTTTAATTGATCCACAACTACCATACCACTGGATGTCCACATAGGTCCACCGGTATGACCAAATTTCTGAGCACGTACGACAGAAGCTGCTTCTTGTTCATAATCTGACCAAACCACTACGGTATAATCTCCATGTAAGGCTAGATAAGGATGTGAAGTCTCTTGTGGAACCACAGCCACTCCGATACCATTATCATCCCATAGCGGTGCTCCATCTTCATCATATTTCTGTAAATAAATATCATTGGATTGACCTGTTCTGAAATCTCGCCAGCTTAGATAGAGATGATTGTCTTTATAGGCGAAATTACGGAAGTTTTGCTCGTTATTCTCTACGATCATCGGCATACCGTCTTCCTGCCACAAAATCTCACCATCGTTACTAATATGCTGTGCATAAATATCCAAAACATCGTTGCGATAATCGTTCCACATCACGATCACTCCTTGAGGAGTCTTGAACGACTTCACATTTGCCTGTTCAGGTGAAGAATCACCGCAGATAATGAGACCATCTTCGGGCCACCCTGCTGCTGTGTTACCATTGTCATCGACTTTTTTCATCCTAATAGATTCTTCTTCAAATGAGCCATATCTCCAGACATAATAGTCTTCGACAAAATGAGGTATTTCCGCATCATGGATATCGTCATAAATCACTGCTCCTTCATCTCCCCATTGTATTTCTCCGGCCACGATTCTTTGCCCGATTAATTCAGTTGAGCCGGTCGCCAACGAATAAGCTCGGAAACCGACGAAAAATTCAGTCTGTCCATTTTCGTGTTTTGCAGAAGCTTTGGGTAAAAGTTGATCGGTAAAGACCCAAGGAGCTACGAAGACACCATCATCATTATAGATGAAATTGCCTTCATTATCAACCACTTGGAATTTTGCCATTTCGATACCATCGACATTTTCCTGCCACACAATGCCTATTTCTCCGGTTTCTTCCACTAAAACGGCATCATAACTGCTTTGCGCACCTTGAGCAGTCGATGTGATCGGTGCACCATTTTTGGGTAGTACAAATGTACCGTCCGGATTGAGAGTTTGTATATAGACCCTGTTTGCTATGGCGGCATGACGGCTATCCATCCATAAAAGGGTGGTTTTGCCATCATAGTAGAAAGTGGTAATATTGAGTCCATCACCATCGAGTCCATAGTACAATAGTTCGCCGTTATGAGCCAGAATCTCGTTATGATTGCTATCATATATCTGGCTATACATACCAATAGAGCTATCCCGCTTGTCTCCCCATCCTACAAAAATATTGTCGTTACTTATCTTCACATTGGGAGAGAACTGTTCACGATTGGCATCACAAACCGGCATCCCATTAGTTTCAAATACCGGATTACCGGATGAATCCATCAATTGCATATAAATATTCTCGTGTGGATGGCCACCTTCACGCTGATCTTCCCAGACTATATAAGCACCGCCATTAGCATCGCCAATTAAACGAGGGTTTTGTTGGTGATAATCTTCTACTACTACAGCAGCTCCATTTGCTCCCCAGAGCGTATTCCCATCAGTATCTATCTTTTGAGCGTAAAGGTCATATCTATTGGGATCTTCACGAGTATCTTCCCATACCACTATGGCACCACTATCCGAAGCTGAAGTTATGCGTGGGTTTTTATAAGTTCCGTCTAATACGCAAATTTCTAATTCATCATTCCAAACGAAGTTTCCGTCCAGATCTACTTTGTGGGCATAAATATGTCCTGTTTCATTATCCCGCTTATCTCTCCAAGCAAAAATAAAACCACCGTTCACATCAGGTGCAATTCTTACAGTTTCCTGACCACTGGGAGCATCGCACAACACCAAACCGTCTTCTCCCCACAACAGATTTCCTTCTTCATCAAAGCGTTGCATATAAAGATCTGAGGTCCCGGATCTCGAATCTACCCAAGCCATAACTCCACCGCCGGTTCCATCTTCCCAGAGGGTATGGCCAGTTCTGCTTCCGGTACCTGCTGTTATCGGATTTCCGTTTTCATCCCAACCGGGTGCGATCGTACCATCAGCGAGAATATGTGTTCCATATATATCTGCACTTCCGGAATTACGATGATCATGCCAGATCACGTAAGCACCACCGGCACCGTTATTGATAATGTTGAGTGAGATCTGAATCCCAGGCACCACACAAAGCGGCACACCTTGCTCATCCCACAAAAGATTACCTTGGCTATCTATCTTCTGGGCATAGACATCACCATCTACTTCATGACGAAAATCTACCCATGCTACGATAACATCTCCGTCTCCGGCATCGATGATTACAATATCTTCCTGTCTATCTATTTCCCCATTGATGAGGATACCATCTTCTCCCCAGAGCATATTACCTTGATTATCGATACGTTGACCCCAAACATCACGATCTCCTAGTCTTGTATCTGACCATACGAAGACCACATCACCACCATCAACTTCTGTCATCGCTCGTGTCCACTCAATATTCGATCCTTGTCTTATCGGAACACCTTCTTCATCCCATTGCAGACTTGCCATCAACACTGTCGATAGCATGATTACCAGTAAAGTTATCAAAATTCTGTTAAACATCTTAAAATTCTCCTTTATCTTCTTTATTTAATAATCTATTCCCAGAGCATATATGCCGGTTTTGGTTGAAGCATAAACTCTATTTCCGTGAAACATAACACTATAAGTATAACCGATTCGAGAACTGGTGACCCTTCCAATCTGAATTGGAGCAGTTGGTTCGCTGGCATCGAAAAGATAAGCCCCTCCGCCACCGGAACCTATAGCCACCAAGCCGTCTTGAACATCAACAGATTGAGCCCATCCACTTGTATTTTTTTCAGATAAAATATGTGGTTCAGTCGGATCACTCACATCTATGATAGAGAGTCCTTCCTCTTTACAGGCAACATAAGCTAAGTTGTCAACAACTTTGACATCTATCGCTTGACCGATAGTAGTTACATTGCCTACTATGTTATGTGTTTCTTTATCAATGATATACAAGCCCAACTGTTCGGAAGTGACATAGATATAGTCGTCATCCACATCGAAACCAAATACGGTGAAGTGGTGGGTAGAACTATGTTGGATACCACCCCAGCTCCAAGTGCCTGAGTTTTCGTCATAATTATATAATGCATGAAATATTTGTCCACCACCATCATACCTAACCCAAAATATCTCAATGTTACCATCTTCTTTCAGAAAAAGCTTAAAATCATTAGTACGTGCTGTGTTAGTAGTAATAGAGTCGAACAAGTTAGGTTGGACTGGATCGGAAACATCAAAGAGGCGGTATTGAGCCGGACTTCCAAATCTGTCGTAAATAAACAGTAAATCGACTTCTTCCACAGCTTGGATGAGACGCATATTCTCAAACATCCCTTGGTAATATGTATAACTCAACTGTTCTAACTGGTGATTATAGATTGAAAAACCAGCTTGATCTTCAGCCACATATACATTATCATCACCTACATAGATATCCATAGCGTATCCGTGTGTTCTACTTTCATAAACTACTTGTAAAACTTCATCTGCTTGCGCAGGGTCTGTGGGTTGTGCACAGTTGCTTAGAGCTAACAGTGCCAGTGAACATATCGCTAATATTAATCCTCTATTCATCTCACTTTCCTTCATTCTTTTAATATTTTTCTTTAATTATATGCATTTTTTATTCCAACTAACTGTCTAAATTGGTCTGCTACATTCTGACTATCACAAACTATGTTGTTATGTAAATCGATCAAACTTGCTGCATCTTCCAATCTATGTAAATTACCATCTTTGGCTTCTAAGATCTCTCCTCGTTTCTCAAAATCATTATGGGTTATTGCCAATGCTTCCAATACATCATCCAAAAAAATATTGTGTGGTTCATTTTCTGCTAATATAGTCCTCAATTCACGCCGGTAGCAAAATTCTATCTCCTCCGAATTCAGGCTAAAGCAATGATATATGATAAGTCCGAAACAAAAAATTAGCAAAATTCGCAAGTACATATACTCACCTTTTTATTTTTTTGCCAAATTGTTATTTCATATGATGAAGTCAATAGATTTATGATTATTTTCGATTGACAGATTCAGGCAAAATTTTGCTTTTGTTTTTTCTCGGAATAAGTGTATTTTAATATAATAATATAAGATAGAAGGAGTGAATTATGGCGAACAAAAGAGTTTATCTGTTCGGTGATGGTAAAGCCGAAGGCAGAGCGGATATGAAAAATCTACTCGGTGGTAAAGGAGCAAATCTCGCTGAGATGAACCGCATCGGCTTACCAGTACCCCCGGGTTTCACGATCACAACCGACGCCTGTGTTGAATATAACAAACTGGGTAAGGAAAAAATCCTTGAGTATCTAAAAGCTGAAGTTGAAGCTGGGATCAAGCATATAGAAGAAATTATGGGAACAAAATTCGGCTCTCGTAACAATCCATGCTTGCTATCCGTTCGATCGGGAGCTCGCGTTTCTATGCCGGGTATGATGGATACGGTTCTAAATCTCGGTTTGAATGATGATTCTGTAATCGGTCTGGCAGAGAAAGCAGAAAACGACCGTTTTGCATGGGATTCTTATCGCAGATTTATCCAGATGTACGGCGATGTGGTGATGGGACTAAAACCAGCTTCTAAAGAAGAGATCGATCCTTTTGAAAAGATCATGGATGAAGTAAAAGAAGAGAAAGACATCACTCATGATCTGGAATTGACAACCGATGATCTGAAAGAGCTTGTGAAACGGTTTAAAGCAGCTATCAAGAGAGAGACCGGCATAGAATTCCCGCAAGATCCTTGGCAACAGCTCTGGGGAGCTATTATAGCCGTTTTTGGAAGTTGGAATACAGAACGAGCTATTTATTATCGTCAGATCAATGAAATCCCTAATGACTGGGGAACAGCAGTGAATGTACAAGCAATGGTCTTCGGAAATATGGGAGATTCTTCGGCTACCGGCGTTGCTTTCACTCGTGATGCAGCAACCGGCGAAGATATCTTCAATGGTGAATATCTCATCAATGCACAAGGAGAAGATGTTGTTGCCGGTACCAGAACTCCACAAGAGATTACTTTGGAAGGCTCAAAAAAATGGGCAAAGCTAGCCGGTGTTTCAGAGGAGGAACGTAAAAACAAGTTCCCATCTCTGGAAGAGACAATGCCGGAGATTTACAAAGAGCTCTGTAAAATAGAAACAAAACTGGAAGAACATTATAAAGACATGCAGGATCTGGAATTCACCATTCAGGAAGGTAAACTCTGGATATTGCAAACTCGAAATGGCAAAAGAACCGGAACAGCTATGGTAAAAATCGCCATGGACATGATGAAGGACGGTCTTTTGGACGAGAAAGAAGTTTTGACAAGAATGCAACCCAATCGCTTGGATGAGCTTTTACACCCGATTTTCACTCCGGAATCCATCGATAAAGCTAAGGTACTCGCCAAAGGATTGCCTGCCTCTCCCGGTGCAGCTACCGGGCAGATCGTCTTCTTCGCAGATGATGCCGATGAGTGGGTAAAAGATGGCAAACAGGTGATTTTAGTTAGGATTGAAACATCCCCTGAGGATCTGCGTGGCATGAATGTATCCAAAGGTATCCTCACTTCTAGAGGTGGCATGACTTCCCATGCTGCCGTAGTTGCCAGAGGCATGGGAAAATGCTGTGTCTCAGGAGCTGGTGCTTTGAAGATAAACTATAAAACACGCAAATTAGTGGTGGACGGTAAAGAATTCAAAGAAGGGGATTGGATATCTTTAAATGGCTCGACCGGAGAAGTTTATGAGGGGAAACTCGAAACCAAAGATCCGGAATTGAGTGGAGATTTCGGTAAACTGATGGAAATATGCGAAAAATTTACCAGAATGAAAGTGCGCACAAATGCCGATACACCCAATGATTCCAAAGTCGCCCGCGAATTCGGGGCTGTTGGGATCGGTCTGTGCAGAACTGAGCATATGTTCTTCGAAGGTGATCGCATCAAAGCAGTTCGCGAGATGATATTGGCGAATTCTGAAAAAGGAAGAAGAAAAGCGTTAGATAAGCTCCTACCTATGCAAAGAAGCGACTTTGAAGGTATCTTTGAAGCAATGGCGGACTTGCCTGTAACTATCCGACTACTTGATCCTCCATTGCATGAATTCGTACCTCACGATGAGAAAAGTCAACAAGAGATGGCAAATGAACTCGGTGTTTCACTAAAAGAGGTGCAAGAGACAGTCGATTCTCTATCCGAAGTAAATCCAATGCTCGGACATCGTGGTTGCAGACTGGGCAACACATACCCGGAGATAACGGAGATGCAAGTACGTGCTATCATAGAAGCCGCTTTGAACCTGAAAAAGAAAGGGATCAAAACTATACCGGAGATCATGGTTCCACTGATCGGTACAGAACAAGAATTCATCATGCAAGAAAAAATCATCAGAGAGACAGCCGAATCTGTATTCGAAGAAATGGGTGACAAAATTGATTATTTAGTGGGAACAATGATAGAAATTCCACGGGCTACCCTAAGAGCTGAAGAAATCGCTAAAAGAGCCGAGTTCTTCTCCTTCGGGACCAATGATCTTACCCAAATGACCTTCGGTTATTCCCGCGACGATGTCGGAAAATTCTTGGAGATCTACAAACAAAAAGGATTGTTAAAACATGATCCATTCCAAATTCTCGATCAAGAAGGTGTGGGAGAATTAGTCCAATTAGGAACTGATCGTGGTCGAAAGACTAACCCGGACTTGAAAGTGGGAATCTGTGGGGAGCATGGTGGGGAGCCTTCCTCAGTCAAGTTCTGTCACAAAGTCGGCATGAATTACGTTAGCTGTTCACCATATAGAGTCCCGATAGCCCGATTGGCAGCGGCTCAAGCAGCTATCGAGTAATAAACAATTGAGTTATAAAGAAGCCTCCCGGACGGGAGGCTTTTTGTTATGGATATTTGATGTCATACTTTGAAATTAGCCGGTAAATATGTCTGCGACTGACACCGATAATTCTTGCTGCTTTGCTTTTGTTACCTTCTGTACTTATGATTGCTTCCCACACCATCTCCTTACTAATGGCATTCTTATCTTTAAATCCTTCATTTTCTCTGATCTTTTTAATATCCATTTTGTTATCTCTGATGAAGATAAGATGATCCAACTCGATAATATTCGAGTCTGTTAATAAGATAGCATGAATAATTACATTTTTTAGCTCTCGTACGTTACCTGGCCAATCATATCTCAACATAGCCATCATCGCTTGAGATGAAATCCGTTTCACTTTTTTGTTCAACCGGACACTTTCCAATTCCATGAAATAATTAGCTAAGATTGGGATATCATCCTTTCTTTCTATCAAAGTAGGTAAACAAATAGCAAATTGTTGCAATCTGTAATAGAGGTCTTCTCTAAAATTACCTAACTCTACTTCCTTCTTAAGATCTTTATTGGTAGCAGCGATAAAGCGTACATCCACAGGTAGCGGCTTAACTGAACCGAGCGGATTGACAGTGTTCTGCTCAAACGCTCTAAGTAGCTTGCTCTGCATATCGAAGGGGAGATTGGTAATCTCATCCAGAAAGAGAGTCCCTTTATGCGCTTGTACAATTTTTCCCATTTGTTTTTTTACTGCACCGGTAAAGGCTCCCCTTTCATGACCAAACAGTTCACTTTCAAACAAAGATTCTGGGATAGCACCACAATCCACGTCAACAAACTGCTTATTTCTCCTCTCACTCTTTTCGTGTATCATACGGGCAAATAGCTCTTTACCTGTTCCTGTCTTTCCTTGCAGACATACAGTCACATCAGTTTTTGCTACCCGATCGACTTTTTTTACTACCTGCCTGATCGCTTGACTATCACCCAACTTACGTTGTAGCGTATATTCTTTATCCAAAAGTCTACGAAGAATTCTGACCTCTTTGCCCAACTCTATTTTTTCCAACGCTTTTTTAACGGTCATAAGCAGCTGTTCGTTATCAATTGGTTTTGTCAGATAGTCATAGGCGCCCAATTTCATGGCATTAACTGCTTTTCTGATATCACCATAAGCAGTCATCATGATCACGATTGTGGCAAAAGATTTTTTCTGAACTTGTTTTAACACTTCTTCACCTTGAATATCCGGCAATACTGAATCTAAGAGAATGAGATCGGGATCGTAATCATTTATCTTCTCCAATCCTGTTTTGCCATCCTCAGCCTGAAAGACTTGGAAACCGGCTTTTGTCAATACACGTGTTAATATCATCCTTAACTGACTCATATCTTCGATAATCAAGATCTGATACATAAATTCACTCCATATCTATTTCTTTTTTTAAAAATTGACAGGGAAATCTATAATCACCCTGGTACCAATACTTACTTCGCTTTCGATGTTTATGTCGGCATTATGTAGCTTTAAATATTGATAAACCAGAGGCAGCCCCATCCCATCTCCGGTTTTTTTCGTGGTAAAGAACGGACGGAAAGCATCATTTAGTTGTTGTTCCGTCATTCCCTCACCGGTATCTACTACTTCGATTTTGATCTTATTATTTTCACGATTAACTTTGATCTCTATCTCTCCTCCACTCGGCATAGCTTCCAATGAATTGTAGATCAGATTCATCAAAATACTTTTGAAGTTATCTTCATCAATTCTCACTTGTGGGACATTTTTTTCATAAGAAAACCTAAGTTTTACATTCTGAGACTGACATTTGTTTTTCACCAATTCGGTCACATTTTTTATTGATGATATCAAATCTGCAACCACGAATTTATTGGATGCCGGTTTAGTAAATTTGGAGAAGAGATCTATTTTACTACTAACCAGATCAATAGTGTCTATGATCATATCCATATCATCGGTAAATTCTTTTCCTATATGGCTGTAGTTTTGTCGATTGTATTGCGCTATACTTCTAACTGCAGCGGTTGGGTTTTTGATTTCGTGAGCAACTCCGGCTGCAAATTGTTCCAAACCGGATAAATACTCAGCTCGGAGCAATTGTCTTTGCATTTCCTTCTTTTCTGATATGTTTCTCACAAAAGCCCACAGTCCTTGCATTTCTCTTTTTGAAGTTTGTACCAGATATACTCTGAGTTCAATGGGGATAATCGAACCATCTTTTTTGACATATTCTTTTTCATATACATCCGAATAGCCCCGTTTTAAGATTTGCTCTCTGATGATCTTTTCTTCCATGATATGCCATTTTATCGGTGTGATATCAAAATAGGTCATCTCTTTAAGCTCGGTACTGTTATAACCAACCATTCTGCGAAAAGCTGCATTTGATTCTACTATATATCCCAAATTATTGATAAACACATAACCGTCTCTGCTGCTTTCATATAATTGTCGATATTTTATTTCTGATTCTCGATGAGCATCTTCGATTTTTTTTCTTTCGGTGATATCTCGTGCTATCCCGCATATACCGAAAATAGTAGCGTCTTCATATCTTAATGGGAATTTGATGACATGGTAGGTTCTGTCTGCGAATAGGATCTCTTCTGATTTTATCTCACCTCTTAAAGCAGCAAGATCAGTTTTGAAACTGGCGAATTCATCTTTGATACCAAGGTCATTATCGTTTTTGCCTAAAATTTCTTTTGCTTCGAGTTTAAATAGCTTTTCTGTACCTGGATTGACAAAACTATAGTGAAGCGATCTATCTTTTATAAATATGGCATCCGGATTATTTTCGTAAACTGATCTAAATCTTGCCTCACTTTCCATCAGATCTTTACGAATACGCTCATTTACAATTGCATTAGCAAATATCTCGCCTGCGATTTTTAATAGTGCGGCATCGTCTTTATCCCATTTCTTCTCGCTTTTTACCGAATCAAACCCAAGAAAACCGATCACTTCGCCGTCATATTCCATCGCTAAGGCAATTACAGACAAAACTTTCTGGTGCTGAAGGATATTGCGTTCCGATTCAGTCTCATCTGGCATTTCATTCACTTCTGGTATATGGATTATGCCATTCTGTTTCAACTCCGATAACCACCAAGAAAATTCTGCTGTATCCAGAACTTGGAGCATATCTATTTGTGGCTCGATTCCGTCTGCACACCACTCATGAGAATTATACATTATCCGATAGTTATCTTTGAACAGGAAGAGATAACTCCTATCCACATTGGTAAATTCTCCCAATCGTCTTAGAGCCATATTGATTTTGTCATTTACATCTTTGCTATCAGTGCTTATAAAGCTTGTAGATATTGTCGATATCAAACGCTCGAAATCGTATCTATGAAATAACTTTTCCCCTGTCACTTTATGATTCTCTATCTCTTGTTGTAGTTTGATATTGGTATCTGCGAGCTCTTTTGTCCTTTCGCTTACCCGATATTCCAATTCATTATGAGCTCTTTGCAATCTGGCTTGTACTTTTTCCTTCTGATTGATCTCTTGCTTTAGCTTAATATTGATTTTTTTATTTTTAACTGAGAAGTAAACAAAGACAATCAACAGTATCCCGATGAAGAAGACGATCAATATTAATCTCGAGTTTTCCAATCTTCTTCTTTCTGCTTCCAGTTTGTATATCTGGTTATCTCGCCTGATCATCTCCAACTCTTGGTTGACCCTTTCCAACTCGAAACTCTCTTGTAGATTTGCTATCCGTTCTACAGTATCTTGACTGAGGATGCTATCTCTAATTTCGGTATAATTGTGCAAATTTTCATATGCTGCTTGATAATCACCTGTAAGAAAATAAAGCTGCGATAAGGCATTATAACAGTTTTGCATAAGCCGTGGTGAAGAATCGATACTAAGAGCAAGTTCATACGCACTTTCAAAATAGTATCCTGCAGTTTCATAATCTTCCATAGCCAGGTAAAGACCACCTGTATTTAAATAAGCTTGCGCTAATCTATTGTGTTCTTCGAGTTCTTTAAACAAATTGATCGCATCGAGATAGTAATCGATTGCTATATCATACTGTTCCCTGTCTTTATATATCCAGCCGATATTGATACGGGTCAAAGCTATTAGCAGTTTATGGTCCTGTGCTTCTGCTATCTGATTTGCCTGAATATAATGATGCAGAGCCTTCTCATTATCACCTAATCTTTTATAGGTATTTGCCAGATTATTATATGTGATCGCCGCCTCAGTATAGTCTCCCCGCTCCTCAAACATTCTGGCTGCTTCTCTATAGTACTCAGATCCTCTTTCATAGTGTTCTATAGACCAATATAGATTCCCTATGTTATTATGCACAATCGCTATTTGACGCTTATTACCCAAAGCTTCATTTACTCTTAATGCTTGCAAAAAATAATCGAGAGATTTTTCATAATCATCGATATCTCTGTATATATTTCCCATATGATTAAATGCAAGAGCTATATTGACAGAATCATGCAGAGTCGTAAAATCATTAATTGCATTTGTCAGATATTCGATTGCCTTCGTATATTCGGATTTGCTAAAGTATATAAATCCCAATTTATAATTATTCTGGGCTATTGCCTTTAAGTCATTTACTTTTCTTGCCAACCTCAGAGCTTTGTGAAAGTATTGTACACTCTCCTCATCGTCAGTTTGGCGATAATGCTCACCAATCTGATAATACACATCCATTTGTTCGGCTTCTGGTAATGACTCTACTATATTGAGCAGACTATCCACGCTGAAAAGTCCAATATGCATCCAAAATAGGGATAAAAACACTAATAACAGCTTAGCATATTTCATAACAAATCCTTCTTTTGAATACTTTGTGAATCAATATGAATAATAGAATTTTTAGTCAAATCTTTTTTTCCCCGGATAGAAAAAAGAGACCAAATCCATTCGCCTAATCTTTCTCAAAGCTTCGAGAACTAGCTTTTTATTTTTCGGCTTAAACCATTGAATCAGAGCCTTTTGCAATCTGACCTCTCTTCCGTTTGGCACATGGATTTTATTGCCGGACATATCTTCGTGGACATAATACATAAGCGTGCTAACAGTCATCGGCGTAGGAGTAAACTCTTGAATCTGTTCCACTTTGATATCATTGTTCTTTAGATAGACCGCCAACTCGACTGTCTCTCTGATACCGCAGCCGGGATGACCTACAATGATATATGGCAATACATATTGTTTCTTACTGCTTTTTCTACAGTACTGATAATAACGATTCACAAAATGCTCAAACACTTCAAAGCTTGGTTTATTCATCAAATGCAAAACTTCTTTATCATAATGTTCAGGTGCAACTTTCAGTATGCCACTGGTATGGTATTTCGCCAATAGGTGGATATATTCTTCGTCTAATAAAGCAAGATCGAATCTAATCCCTGAAGATACGAACACATGTTTCACACTCTCTATCGCACTCACTTTGCTCATCATCTTTTTCAGCTTGGTTTGATCGGTATTAAGATATCTGCAAATATCAGGAAACAGACAAGAGCGCCTGGTGCATTCTACTTCTTTGCGCAATTTACAATACATTTGATACATATTTGCTGAAGGACCGCCTATATCCGTCACCGTTCCTTTGAATTCTTTGTGCTTAGTTAGTTTTTTTATCTCATCTATGATAGAATCGATCGATCGGGAGCGAATTTTTTTGGTTTGATGCATCCCTATAGAACAAAAACTACATCCACCAAAACAACCACGATGAGAAGTTATCGACATTTTTATCTGCTCATATGCGGGGATCAGTTTATCTTTGTACATCGGATGAGGTAGTTTGGTGAAATTCAGATCATAAAGGTTATCTAACTCTTTTGTAGTCAATGGTTCTGCCGGTGGATGATGGATCAGATACCGATCGTTAAATTTTTGACATAGTGTATTTTGGCTCTGATCTTTGTAAAACAGATCGGACATCTTTTTGAAATCGGCTTTGGAGAATTTTTTATGATACTCTGGCAATTCGACAACATCTTCATGGGGAGAGTTGTTGGAGATAACGACAGTTCCCTCGATATCCTTCATTATCTCATGATAGTTTGCAAGTTTGCTACCACTGTTTTCTTTCAATCTAGAGGCTATTTTCGCTATAGCTCTTTCTGCCATACCATAAACCAGAATATCTGCTTTGGAATCGAAAAGAATGGTATTTCGCACCTTATTCTGCCAATAATCATAATGTGGGATTCTGCGGAGACTGGCTTCTATACCGCCTATTACGATAGGCACATTTTTGCTGATTTGTTTGATGGCGTTAGTGTAAACTATAGTTGCTCTATCAGGTCTCCTCCCACTATCTGCAGCTGGTGAATAAGCATCGGTGGAGCGCGGCTTTCTCTGCGCAGTATAATGGTTTACCATCGAATCTATATTCCCGGCAGAAACTCCCCAAAACAGATTAGGCTGTCCCATTTTCAGAAAATCATCAGCATTGTTCCAATCCGGTTGAGGTATGATTCCGACCTTAAAACCCTGAGCTTCCAAAAACCGTGCGATCAAAGGCGCACCAAAAGAAGGGTGATCTATATATGCGTCTCCGCTTACTATGATGATATCAAGACTATCCCACCCTCTTGCTAATAGGTCAGATTTTTGTACTGGTAAAAAATTAGGCATTATATCGGCGACATCAATATCACCATGCACAGATTTATTAACGGCCTAATCGAATTACATTGATAGCCTGAACTCCTTTGTCTGTCTGCATTGTATCAAATTCCACCGTCTCTTCGGGAGTCAGAAATTTCCTCTCTTTATCAGATGAAGTTACAATCGATTTCCAGTGTACAAAATATTCTTGATCATCATCGGTAATAATAAAGCCATATCCCTTTGAATCATCAAACCATTTTACTTTTCCTTTCATATACATCTCCTTTCATGTTTTCAAATGTAAAATTTATTATTTATACTATTTTATGCAAGCATTTTCTGATGATTATCATACCATCAGCATTTATGTTCGCTCTCTACATAACTATCTATTTTAGCAGCAGACATTTTCTTACATCTATCCTCGTGTTATCTGCTTTCAATTCATATAAATATATGCCTGTCCCCAATTCTCTATTTCGTCTATCTCTTCCGTCCCATTCCAAAATATGATTCCCTTTGGAAAAATGTTCTTCTCTTATCAATGTTCTGACCTTTTGCCCTTTAATGTTGTAAATATTCAGAGTTACATCAGCTGCCTCCGGTAAAGAGAAGGCAATTTTGGTATTTGGATTGAAAGGGTTGGGATAGTTTTGATGCAAGATGGCAACTTGGGCCGGAAGCACAAAATCATTAGCTTCAGTAAACAATTCATTATCTCCATAAAAACCCGTTCTCTGATAATTACCACGATAAACATTCCAAGGTATTTTTTCACCTTTAGGGACTTTGATATCCAATACATAAGCTCCGGTCGGAGTTCCGCTAACAAATTCGAAAGTCCCATTGTTGTCTATATCTTCGATAGATGCCGGATTACTGCCGCTCGTATTCACGGGAACCGGTGTAAATGGCAGACCGCTGCCATCTATTTTGAATCCATATAAAGTGTTGTCCGTTGATAAGAACAATACCTCGGGAAATCCGTCATTATCGATATCTACAGCCAATGGTGGAGTATTCACATTCTTATTATTCATCACCGGGAAACCTGGAAAATCGTCGCCATTTTGTTTGAAAAGGTAAACCGTACCATTTTTAGTTACCAAAGCAATATCCAACTCACCGTCATCATCGAAATCAGCGGCGATAGGAGAGCCTGCGACTTTATGATTCAATTCTTTAGATAGAACCAGTTCACCGGTTTGATCGATAATATGAACCTGATTGTCTTCTGTGCCTACAACGATTTGACGATTGTCCAACACTATCGGTGCCGAACGGATCAAACTATTGAAGCTTGCCGGGAATCCGTTCAACGAAGCCCCTGTCCCATCTATGGCGTGAATATTACCATCCAAAGTCGCTACGATAATATCGGCAGTTCCGCTCTCATCGATATCTGCTACTGCCAATTCTGCTCCTGTAACAAATGATAATTCGGTTGGGAAACCTTGCAGAACGTTTCCGAATCTATCAAAAGCATAAAGTTGTGAATCTACCGAATATACTATTATCTCCGGATGTCCATCACCTGTGATGTCAGCTACTACCGGAGTAAGCATAAAAATGTGATCTGTTTCTATATAAATCTGAATTTCCCCAAATCTATCCAGCACATATACTGTTCCATTTCTGGAAGCAAACACAAAGTCAAGTTCACTGTTTCCGGTCATATCCGCTATGGCATAACTTCCGAAAATGTCCTCATTCATCTGAATAGGTGAATTGGTTTGATGATTCTTTTGAATATCAAGTATCTGGATAGATCCCATCGCATCGGAAAAGACAATCTCTTTTTGACCATCATTATTAAGATCCAAAATGGCAGGGTTACTTCGGATTGCTATACTATTGTACCAGGGCCAATTCTGATAAAAAAGTGAAACTCCCATACCGAAATTAAAAGCTTTCTCGAAAAAATGTCCTTCTGCTGCAGGGGCAGTTACTTCTATAGTATAATGATAAGTTTCATAATTTGCATTTTCGGGGATATTGATGATAAAAGATGGGAATTGAAAACTATTTCCACTCGGAATAAACGGTGCATATACACTGTCTTGAACCACATCCATATTCTCATCTGTGAAGCTCAGTATGGCTGAAATATCACTTGCATCCGACCACCCCTCTAAGTTTTCCAAAGTAAGAAACAATTCTATCGTTTCTCCCGGATTAGGGATTCCATCACCGTCTCCCATACTATCATCGTATTCTACGCTGACGACATCAAGATAGGGAAAGCCTTCCGGTGCATCTTTGATCTCGGTAGTCGGTTCACCGAAGAGAACAAGCTGGAAATATATCCATCTCATAACACCGCTCGATAATGCTTGGTTTACCAAAGCCTCCCGCGAATGAACTTTTGTATCACCGATCCTGCGGATATTATGGTCAAATAACGCCTCGAAGAAAGTGATATCATAAGCCTGAGATGGACCTTGAGTACTCCCGGGCATGTACCACCCGTAGCGAGTATTGCCGATAAAGGCATAGAGTCCGCCAGATGCAGTGACCAAATGTTCACCGACCGCATTCTCCTCTCCACTGGTAGCAAAATCGAAAGCTGCCGGATAACAACCTTGTGTATAGGCAAACCCATAGCTTGTATTGTTCATTTGATGAGCTGACCAGCGTGTCTGACCAAAAACGATCGATTCATTTGCATGTCCGAGATGATTGATTATACTCAATCCCTCATTGACGGCTTCTCTAACTGCAACATTGCTAAAAGTACCATCTCTTTCGTAGAGGGTAGAGATATGGAAATCAGGATCGATAAGTGGGCTAATTTCATCTTTGTAGTCTCCACCCCATGTTGGTTCATTATCCAAATTTTCACCAAACATATATGCTATCCCATCACCGATATTTGTATTAGTACTATAATGTTGGTTTTTATACAGAACATTCTCGAATTCAGTTTCTGTTTCACCTGGAATTCTGGAGATAGCCACTTCGGCAAACATATCTACCTCATCATCTACCTCACCATAGATTCCGTTGCCATTAGCATCCCAGCATCCATCTAAATTACTGAAATAGATGTCGGAAGGCATAGCATAATCCACATAGTTCCCCACTTCTCCATAAACTCCACGCTTGGGAACTACCGTATCGTCTCCACCGAGGATAACATATTCCAACGGAGTATCTGTTCCCGAATAGGTCTCATAGGCATCTATGATGAAATTTCGCATTTTTTCGGCGTCATCTACACCATCGTAGCTGCTGAGGATCTCTTCGATCTCGAAAATACCGGTAGGAATACCCTCTGATGCTTTCCAATCTATGTAATCTGAAAATGTATCTGTAAACTGCTCGCCAGTGATAATAACCATTTTATAGGGTTCTGATGGGTCTGGTAAAATACTCCGATATTGAACAGGATGCTTGCTATATGAGTTTATATTTTCCGGATTGTTTACCAACATGCTTATCCTGTCTAGTGTTCTTCTATTCGTTAACAAAAATCTATTTTGCTCTTCGTATAAATCGCTGTCTGATTCTGTTTGTATACGGACTTCTGCTTGACGATACCAATGTACGGTTCTGGTCACCGGGTTGTATCTGTAGGGATAGATATTTAGTATGGCAATATCATGCCCGCGAAGTCTTTCGCTGCTCAAATATTCATAATCCCTCGTCGGGAATAATTGGTCCAATTCATAAACAGATAAATCAAGCTCTTCAGAAGTTATTTCACTATTTGATATTGGTCTGGGATGACGAGCATAATCTATATCGAACCGCCCGGGCAATTCCTCTTTGCCGGACAATATAACTTCCACAGAAGTAACTTTCTCTCCCATAGGCAATAAATACCTAACAGGAACGTAAGGAATCGCAGGCTCACCCGGTGTATCATTTTTCGGCAAATCATTCACGAATGATCTGTTTTGGATTTCCGGTGTTTGAACTTCGATTGTCAAAGCTCCGATTTGAACTACTAAAATCAGCATTAATAAAATGCCACCAAATCTATTCTTAAACATCTTCTCCCCCATTTTTTCTCTATTAATAACCAAATATTTCATACTATTACAGACGTCAAGAGCAATATGAAAAACGATAATTCTTTTGACAATCAGAGAGCATTTTCAATTTTGGGAATCAGTCGGGATGTAGCGCAGTTCGGTAGCGCGCCTCGTTCGGGACGAGGAAGTCGCTGGTTCAAATCCAGTCATCCCGACCATTTTTTTTAAATTTAAACAGTGATCAGTTTTTCTCCAAAATTATGGTAACAGGACCATCGTTGACAAGTGAGATATCCATATGGGCACCGAAAACTCCCAAAAGTGGTTTTTTACCGAACTCTTCCAAAGCCTGAGCAAAGTCTTTGAAGTATTGTTCTGCTGTCTCCGGCTCACCTGCCTCAGTAAAATCCGGTCTCCGTCCTCGCTGACAATTTGCATAAAGCGTAAATTGCGGTACCAAAAGGATCTGCCCGTTGATATCTTTGACAGAGAGATTGATCTTACCCGTATCATCTTCAAAAACTCGGAGGTCTGTTAGTTTTTTTGCCAGCCAGTCTATTTGAGTTCCGTCATCTTGGTTCGATACTCCCAAAAAAACGAGCAGCCCTTTTTTAATCGCTGAAACTACATTATGATTTACCTCTACAGAAGCCGAATGCACTCTTTGAATTACCAATTTCATGACTACTCCTTATACAATTTTGGAAACAGAGTTCTCTCTATACCTTCTATTATTATATGCAAGATCATCATATGAATCTCCTGAATACGATCTGAGGTTTCTCCTCCGATGATAAATTCGTGATCTGCTATACCTTTCAGTTTACCACCATCTTTACCCAGCATAGCCATGGTGATCAACTGCTTATCTTTGGCTAAATTAATAGCTTTGATGATATTCTCCGAGTTCCCGCTGGTAGAGAGACCGATAGCGAAGTCACCGGCTTTCCCATAAGCAGATATTCCGCGTTCAAATACATATTCAAAGCCATAATCATTTGCTACGCAGGTGAGATGAGCAGGATCGGATAGCGAGATAGCCGGCAAAGCTTTTCGGTGCTGACGATAACGCCCGGTGAGCTCTTCGGCAAAATGCATAGCATCAGTACAGCTACCACCATTGCCAAAAATGAGCACCTTATTACCGTTCTGAAAGCAACGAGCAATCGCCCGCGCCACTTCGACAGTCTCTTTTAGCACACTTTCATCATTGCATACGATCTGCATCAGAGAGAGTGCATCTTCATAAGAGTTTTTGATTTCTTCAAACATCATTGCCATCCTTTCTATCTTTTTTCCATTCTTCTCGTTTTAGATGATATAGTATATAATGAACCGGACAAGTATAAGCTTTCATATTTTCAGAAAACTCAAAAAATCCTTCCCGCACCGGTTTAGCCTTAACATATTCCTGCATTTTGATGGAAGCGATATTGTTTTTGTTGGGGGTTGCCTGAACTATCTCTGCTTGCGAATTTAGAAATATATGATCTACTAATGCCTTTTTGACTTCTCTTCCAAAACCTTGCTCCCAGTAATTCGGTATAATCTTCACATCAGTTTCTACTATCCCATTTTCATCTACGACACCGATCTTGGCATTACCTATGCGGGTATGGTCTTTCAGCATTACAACCAAAAGTGATAGCTTATCGGCAGCTTCTATGATTACTTTCACCTGTTGTTCGGAGATACTCAGTCCATTTGGGAAGCCGACGAACCTCATCACTTCCGGAATATTCCAGAGATCGGCTATAAACCGAGCATCTTCGGATTTAGCCGTGCGTATGATCAGACGATCGGTGAGAATCTCCATAGCTAAAACTCCGCTCGAATCTCCGCTTTTACTTGGTGAACTGCCGATTGCTGCGGATAACTATTCCCCGAGTACTCCAATCTGGCGGTGGTATAGTTGTTCATCCGATAATCCATACTGGAACTCCAGGTCAGAATCGTTCCTTCTCTCTTTTCCGGTAAAAATCCCAAAAAACCACCTTCTTTTTTATTATACCTCATAGTTAATCTAGAAAAAAACCTATATTTTCTGTCAACATAATAAGTGATCCTTTCCGATATTTCTATGCTTTGGATGGTGTAACTATCCTCCATCAGTAGATGCTCTCCGGTTTCCTTGCTTAAGGTAAGACCTGTTTGGGAATGCATATCATCGAGTAATCTAGAGCGCAAATCGAGTTTGAGCGCATCGGTATCTATTGCCGAGTCGTATCTGGATTCGGTTTCATTGGTAGTTTCGTACATTACTTCCAGCTGAATATTTCTCAAAAAGTTTAGTCTGGCGATAAATTCCCACAAATCGGACTCTTTGCTCTCTCTGTACTGAAAACGATTATCCAACATCTTTTCTTTGCGATAGCGAATCTGTCCGGTCAATTTTCGTCTGATGACATCCGTCCATAGCGTCTGCTGCAGAACCTGTCTGCCGTAAATTGTGTTTTCATCATCCATAGCTGCATTGGGATGAAAAAAATAGATGTCCAGTTTATCGGTAGTCTTCGAATTTTCGGAAGCGAGGATATATGATTCGCTTTGGAATCTATCCCAAAAAGAGGAAGTCAGCATCTGTGGATTTATGGTCAAAGTAGCGTTTGCGTTCAGATCAACCGCCATTTCCGGATTGTCATAATCTATGGATGTGATGACCCAATCATATCCACCTTCACCACCTATCACGCCGGTACTGTCATACAGTCCATAACTGACTTGGATCAATTCGCGTTCTTTGGGATAATACTGCACATTGCGAAGTGAATAACCGGTTTGCAACCGAACGGCATCTTTCAGAAAAGCGGAGTTCAAATTTAGATCTGCCATATCGTAACCCTTTTTTTCGGGCAGGTTTATATTTCTTCTTGAATATGAAAAGCGGGCGCGATGTTTTTGTGAATTGAACAGTGTATTCAAAGAGATCGTGTTTGTACTACGAATTTTTGTCCAATTATCTTCTGTATCCAAAGAATCGGTTGTTTCTTCTTTATAAGAGAGTTCGGATGTCATCGCTTGCAAATTGGAAGCTAATGCCAGTTTCCAAAACTGCTCTTTTTGATTCAGCTCATTTTCTTCATCTAGTTCCAGAGTGGACCGTCTGGAAAAATACTCGCCGCTCAGATCGAAATTTCGGATTTTAAGCGTACTATTAACTCTATGATTGATCTGCTGTCTATTGCCATGAGTTTCATTCTGATAGTGTTGTTTCCACTCTGAGTAACGATAATTTATATCCAAAAGTGAACTCATGTATCTTGAGCGAGCGATAAAGTTTTGTTGGGTAGCATAGTTTTGCCCTTTTTGATGGATCATCGAAAAGGATGGATACAAACGCTCGGCAATGTCGAATTTTACCCCGGCGGTTGTTTCCGAAAGTGCCACTGTATCAGGTAGGGAAGTAAATTCATATAGCTGTTCCGATGAGTACAGATCAGCAAAAGTAGATGCATTTTCCGAAATAGTTCGATAAGACAAATTCAGTTCCGGATTAAACCTATCAAGATCCGGATGTAGTATAAGCGCTATATTGCTTCCGTAGCCATCATTGTTCTCATTATCCACAGATGAGAATGTGTTTTTATCATGTTGGGTAAAAAGCCCCTCGGCACTGAGTGTGAATAACGGTTCTCTCCAGTACAATATGGTATTATAATTTGCTTTGTTCTGTGGAGCGGTAAGTAATCTCACCGGTAAATAAGCACCCTTCCCCACTCCCACATATTCATAGTACTGGTCATTATCAGCTCGTTGATATGCTCCTTCTTCTATCCCGACATAAGAAAAGCTTAGATTATAATTTCCCTCTCCATCGGGTCCGACATACTCAAAATATTCCTCGCCATTATCATTTTTTTTTATATAGAGCCCTTCTCCGGGATCTGTTTGGAAAACACCGCTAGCCCAAACTTCCGCATCTCCCGCTTGTTTCAAAAGTTCGATATCATCATCTGAAAATACAGCTCCGATCGGATTATCTTTGTCATCATTTTGGACGATCATATTACTCCGGATCTTGATATTGTCTGCAATATGCTGCTTTGCAGATGCCAGATACATATTCTGCCTATACTGTTCGTCACTATACTGAAAAGTGACTTGTATAAAAGATTGGGACGAAATAAAATGTCTGTTTGTAAAAGTGATACTCCCTTCAGCATAATCTATGGTATAATCCAGTCCGCGCTGCATAGTCTCTCCATCGAGAATCACAGTTTCAGAGCCTGCTATCACCTGAACTCCACTGCCCGACACCCGCAGATAATAAGGACCTTGTTTTGCCTCAACTCCATGGAAAGTCAGGGTCGCATTTTTGCCCTTTGATAAAGCAATCGCTGCCTGATAATGACTATTTCCGAACCAGCTTGCTTTCAGACCTTCAAATTGCGGTGTGAAATTCATGAATTCAGTATCCCTGAATTCCATCTCCAGATCTCCGAATGCGAGTTCGTAGTTGCTACCATAGATCCTGAGCAAGATTTTCTCGATATTGCTAAGTTCACGGGTAGTTCCCTCGGGAGTGATTGGAGTCTGCGTATCGGTCAGTTGTGCTTCCACATTCACATTCTTACTCAGTTCACCGGATATTTTCAAATAAAGAGATTGATCCAGGTCGAAATCGGCGTTGTTTGCAACGGAGACAGAGATCGTCTTATTACCCGAGATCACCAGATCGGAGTCTGTCGGTCTTCTGAGCTGTGCACGGTGAGTAGCCCTTATATCTTCATCTTCCGAATAGCTTTGAATTTCGTAAAGCGAATAGCGTCTTATCAGGTCTTCCGGATAGATCATATAAGATATTTTGATCTCCGGATAATGCTCATATAGCTCCAGAATACCGGTTTGATAATCCAATATGTAATTTCTATCTCGTTCTAATCTAACCGAGTCCTGCCATACTTCTTCGGAGTTTACTATGATGTCTCCATGTTCCAGCTTGTACTCGGATTCATATTCCGAAGGGAATAGCATTTCCGCTTTGAAAACCGGAGAGAAGTAATTATAAGCGCCCAGAAGCCATGGGCTGAAGCAGAATATTACAATGATGATCGTCTTTATGTTCATACCGATTTAGTAAAAGTTCACCCTATACTTTTCGAGCTTTCCTTTTTTATAACGAAATTTAGCTGAGAAAAATCTGTCTCCCTCCAGCCACTTCATAAAGATATAGTCACCTTCCCAAAGATGTAATTCATATAATTCATTTTTATCTATCCATTCTAATTTTCCTTCTTTGGTATGTTGTTTCAATCTGCCGGTAAAATTATCGGCAGTAAAGACAAATACTAGCCAGTCATTTTTTCCGTCGAATTTTGGGAAGGTAATAATTCCATGAAGTTTCGGCTCGCTTATCTGCAATCCACTTTCTTCTCTTACTTCCCTGATCACGCACTCCTCGGGGGATTCTGACGGTTCGATTTTACCACCTAAACCGTTGTATTTACCGTAATGCAGATCTTCTTTGGCACTGATCCTGTGCAGCATCAAGGTTTTATCTTGACTTTGTATATAACAGAGCGTTGCTGGTATGAAACTCATCTCTTATTCGAGCGGCATTGCTATCCACAAGATGATGTAAATTACAAAGCCTATTCCTCCGAATAATACCGATAAACCGAAAACAAGCCTGAGAAGGCTGACATCTATACCGAGATAATACGCCAATCCGCTGCATACACCGGCTATCATCCTACCTTCCCATCTGCGAACCAGTCTTTTCTTTCCCTCCGGTTTTACTTCGATCTCGATCTCTTGAGATATCTCTTGGGTATCTTTGGGAAAAACCAGATACATAATAAGATATACCAATACACTCGTGCCACCGAAAAATATCGAAATGAGAAACAATATCCTGATTATTGTGGAACTCACACCCAAAGTCTCAGCGATTCCACCACACACACCGCCGATCATCTTATCCTTGCTCGATAAGTGTAACTTTCTCATCCTGACCTCCTATTCACTGTTTTTATTTAATATCCTTTTCCGTTCATTTTAAGTCAAGCAAAAATATTATTTGTAGGAGCAATTTAGAAATTTCCACCCTTGCCAATGACCGAAATAATAGCCAGCGCCTTTAGGCGTAGGGTTTTTAAAATTCCAAGCACCAAATTCCAAATTCCAAATAAATCCCAAACTGCAATGACCAAATGACCAAAACGATTGAACGATTGAACATCATCTTGGTTCTCTTACACCAAGACACACTTCGATACGTCCTGCACCTACTTTCCGGGCTATACCAACTAAGAAAAAAGAAAGTAGGTGCAGGACTACTCAGTGTGACATGTTCTATCCTCTATCTTCTTACTTCCTACTACTTACTATCTACTGATCTCTTACCTCTGACCTCTAAACCCTGAACCATAAACTTCTAAACATCTCCCTTGTCCTCTGGAGCCTGTAAGGTGAAGGGGGATTGCTACTCTTGCAACACCTCAACGATTCAACCAATAAACTAATCAACATCCTCTTCTTTGCTATTCATCATTTGGAAAACGAGATTTCTCGACACCGAGGGCGTGATAAGTAATACGTGATAGGTTATACGGAAAGACAGGTGAAATGACCGGACTTCTTTAAACTTTCACCCTTCAACACTAAACCCTAAACTGCATTATTTATACATTGTTCATTCACAATAGAATTACTCTGCCTACTGTCTTCTGTCTCCTGACCTCTGAAATGACGCCTTCGATTCAATGGGGTTAAAACCCCGAGAGTAGTTGAGATAACCACACCCACGAGCTAAAGCTCGTGGCTATTCATCTGGCATTGACACCAATTAATAAATAAACAAATCAACATTCTCTTCCACCACTTTTCACTTCTCACTCTTTCACTTTTCACCGAAATTTCTTCCTGCTTCTCTTACTATAAATTCCGTGAGCGAAGCGAACAAATTCCTATAAATTCCTACCAATTCCTTCTTTCTGCTCTGTCCAGTCCTAAAATAGTGGACTTTGTGGATAACTTTTGCATGCTATACATAATTCCCTTGAGTACATGACGATAGCTATTGTCATGTTCTTTCCCCTCAAATTCTTCCTTTTCATTTTTCTTT
>Ga0334901_1000237_pt1 | contig 87172 bp, 94 predicted proteins | sample GraSluR3_MG_3_FD_207216 | JGI IMG/M metagenome (GOLD analysis project Ga0334901, IMG submission 207216) | Sludge microbial communities from methane-producing bioreactor in Wageningen University, Netherlands - Granular Sludge_15_08-R3 | ecosystem: Engineered > Bioreactor > Anaerobic >...
CGGATGGTCCTTCTTTTATTTTCAATAACAAAATACAGATTGTGATTTTCAAAAATGATGAAAATTGAGGGAGATAATGACTTGTATAATCCAGTGAAATTCGGGTTATGACACAATCTGGCAAGTATCCGATAAGGGTCACTGCATCGTTCATAATCTTAGGTTCAATCGTACTCATCTGATAACGTCGAATATCATTGATTTCTTTAATCTTCGGATGATTAATGAAAGCCGCTTCAACGTCACCAGCCAGGATGACAACATTTGGTGCTTTTCCTGATTTCTTGATAATATCTAAACGACGTTGCTTTAGATATTCATATGGGTCTGATCCGGCATCTGACCATAGGTCAATTCCTGATAAAGCTTCTTTGTTTGAAAATGAGTAATCGACAACTTGCTCGATGTAATCTTCATTCTTGTCATCGATAAGTCCACGCATCGTTACTTTTCCGTTTAGGATAACTTCACGACACATCCATTCTTCACGACGTGTAATACTGTCATCCAGTTCTCGAAGGTCTCGTCCCATCATCTCTGCAGCTCTTTGCTCTGGGGTTTTTACACTATAAACAGCTTCTCCCATGGATCGCTTATTGATGTCATCTCCGGTGATAATTCGTTCCGGTGAAATTCTAGGAACGCTGTAGGTATTTGTTGTAAACCCTTTGCGTTCCATAACAACACCACCGACACGTGGCGCTACAAAAGGTGCCATTTCACGACGTCCTTTTTTGAAGTCCACATCCACTTTCTCCGTTACCGATGTTTGTATGTTCGGAAAAAACGTATCTCTTAAAAATGTTCTTGGTGCCTTCATTCTATTGATAGCAGCCAACATTTGTCGTGTTTGATAAATTTGAATAGGCATTTATTTTCCTCCTTATACTGCGTCTTTTAAAATAATATTGACAGTTCTTAGTTCATCCTCATGATCAGCTGGAGTATCTGTGCCACCAAAGACTAAAGCGCCTCGGTTAAACTCACCCGACTGATAACACTGAGCGACAACTGATGCATCTGTAGTGTCCACTTCATCTGCTAAAATAAATGACGCAACTTCTGATCCATCTGCTGATGCTTTGTCACAGACTTTTCCAAGTCCGCTTGCCGTTACAATACCTATAACGGTTCCACGGCTTAATACACCTTGACCTGATGCTAGTGTAACCCCTTTAAGCGCTGAATTAATTGTAGTTCCGATGATAAGATTATCCGGTTCATAGCTTCCTGTTTGCTCGTATAAATTTCCCATGCTTATCTTCTCCCTTCTGCTCCTGCAACTATGAAGTCAATGACTTCTGCATTGTCTTGAACTTCTGTATTATCCGATGTCGAGCCAGATACAGATTCAACACCTGAGTTTTGCACATCGTTTTGCGCATTTTTTAAGTAATTAGCACCCTTTTGCGCTTGATTTTTAATGGATTCAAGAGCTAATGTACCTGCATCCATCACCGTTTCACCGTATTTAGCTTCATTAACAAGCTTTTCATCCATGTTATTTGCAATTTCATCAATTGCTTTTAAGCGATTTCTCTCTTGTTCAGCTCCTTGATTAATAGCATTTTGTCGAATCTGATTGACAAAATTCGGATAATTCTTTTCTAAGTCTTCAATGTTTTTAATTTCCACGTCTGCTTCACCTTCCATTTCTTTGGATTTATTGATAAGTACACCACTTGCTTGTTTCTTTTTTACTTGCTTTTGGTTTTTGATTGCATCCGGAACATTTTTAAAGTCATATTGATTGACCACGCTAAACAAATTCATGACCTCGTCTTCATCTGCTTGCTCATTTTCTTTTTCGTCTGCTCCAAACATGACTTCATCACAAAAACCTTCCTCAACGGCCTCTTCACCGGTGTACCAAGTTTCTTTTTTCATTAATTCTTGGATTTCCTCTTCTGTCTTACTGGTAATCTTGACATATGCATTGATAATGCCCTTTTTGATGGTTTGAAGCATGGATATATGTTGCATCAACTCTGTTTCATTAAAATAACCAATCAGGAGTTTAAGCGGATCATGAATCATGAAATAACTGCTTGATGCAATAGTTCTTGATTCACATGCGGCTGCAATTCCTACCGCTGCACTTGCACATAAGCTATCAATTTTACATGTAATTTGCATTCCATTTGCTCTCGCTTCCTGAATCGCAGTTCGAATCGCTTCTGCAGCAAAGACATCTCCACCGCCACTGTTAATACGTACGCATACGTTTTGGGTCGTAACCGCATTCAGTTCTTCACGAAACTGCATAGGGGTCACTTCGTCTCCATCTTCGTCTTTCAACCAGTTATATGACTTTTTATTGGCAATTACGTCATATATTAAGATTTCTGTAAGGTCATTTCTTACTTGTACAAAGTTATAGACCATTTGAATTTTGTTACTTATCTTTGCCATCCTCTTCACCTCCCCTCGCTGTCATCAGCATTTCATTTTCCTTAGCCAGTTTACGTACATTATCTGCATAATTACCTCCAGTAAGTTCCATGGTTTCTTTTTCTCTCGTCGAAAACCCTTGATTGACGCGAAGAATGGAAGCATTCACTTCCTTAACCGGGTCAATCTGACCAGGTGAAGGACCAACCCATTCTGCAGAACACCATGCCTTTTTAATTAATGGATCATTAAAGAAGCCCGGTGCTTTAATTCGGCCGATAGCAACCGCTTCGGATAACCACATGTCATAAATGGGTTGGCAAAAGTCATTGGCAAACCATGTCCGTCGCATTCGAAAGGCTTTCCATGCTTCCAAAAGAGCTGCCCTTGAAGCTGAATACGACGAAAGAAATGATTTGGTCAATAATTCATAGGGTATTTCCAGTGCGGCACCAATTTGTTTCATCATAGCTGTTACAAAACCGTCAAACCCACTTGCTGGACGCTTAGGATCTGCAATAACGACATCTTCATTTACACCCAGCACATTTATTGTTCCTGCACCCATCTCATAGGTTGTTTCATCCGCATCATCCATACGATCTTCTTCGCTAAAGGCTTCTCCAAAAGGATTTTCATTTGTTGGTCCTGTTTGCTTGATAAATGCCGTAAAAAAAGCAGTGATGACAGCGGCTGTCAACTCTGCATTGGTATATCTTGTAATTTGTCTAAGTGTTTCAATCACCGGGGCAAGATATGGCACTCCACGGTATTGTTCACAACGCTCTGATTCCATGAGCTGAATGACATTTGGATTGCCTGTTACTTTCCCAAAGGCTTCTACTCGTTGCCATGTTCGCATTTTCATATCATTGGGATAATAGTCCGATATGTGATAGGCTACAATCGCTCCATGCTTATCAACTTCTACACCATTAAAGATACGGTTTCCATTCTTCCCTTTTCCGGTTGTTGATTCCATAGCATTCATGCTCGAATTTGACAAAGGCGTACTGATTCGATCCGCTTCGATTAAATGAATACAAATGGAATAGGGCATAAATACGGTTGGTTCCCGATTTCGAACTAGCCCCCACCCATCACCGTTAAGCAACCAACTCATTAAGGCCAGTTGCTGTTGCTCGTAAAAATTATTCACCATTGTGGCATCTGAAAACTTTGATTCAGCCCATAGTTCAAACTCTTTTTCTGTTTTCTTTTCCCACTGTGCTGCTTCTTCTTCGGTCAATCCTAAAGTTTCATGATCAATGCGACATTTCAGTTTCAGTCCACTTCCCACGACATTTGTGCGATTCGTTTTAATGGCCGAAGTTGCTATCGGTCCATTCATAAATAACTGTCTTGACCGGTTTCGCAAAGTGTCAAGGTTATCATTAATGTCTTGATTGGGGTTTCCACTCACTGATGTAGCACCAATCATGGATTTTTTAGTGTGGCTTGCCCCACTTTCATCATATCCGGAGTTAAGTATTGCCATCTTTTTACGTGCAATCTGGCGATTCAAATACATTTGCGGACTGATGGGTTCTATTATTTTATCGATAATATTCACATAATCACCCCTTTACAAGTCTCTTGGTACAATTCGATAGGCTTTTCGACGGCCTCCGGTCTTAATTAAGCTATCAATCTCATCATATTTCTTTTCTAATGTATCAATCATGATCTGAATTTCTCCAAGATTAGCCCTGGTCAAGCTTCGTCCACCAATGCTATAACTTTGACTAGATAAAACGGCCATTTCAGCTTCATAGTATTGATCTAATCGCATCTTTATCTTTGCTAAGCGTTCTTTTTGAATCGTTATATTCATTTCAATCACCTAATTCCCTTATTTACCACGCCTCGACGTCGCTTTTTGACATTCTGGGCTGTTACCGGAATACTTTCACCGCGCTCACGCTGTTGTTCTAAAACTTCAAAGGATGGATTCAGTATTTCAAGTGCAGCCGTTGCATAATTTCTAAGGTCAAGCGCCTCATTTCTAGCATGGGCCTTCTTCTTGATCCATTCCACTGTACGCTTACCTTTGGAATATTTAAAGCGACGACGCTCAGATGTCAATCCATTAAAAAAGTACTCATCATATCCCCGATCTGCTTCAATGGGAAAATGACAGTACCCTTCATTGTTTTCAAACTCAATTTTCAATCGACTAATAATCTTTGACTTTCCGTCATCAACGCCTAAGGAGAATAATGCACATTTATATCGATTATTTCTACTTGGTTTTGATATAAACGGAATCCCATAACCACCACGTCCTTTAATAGCAAAAATACGTCGATGCTCGCGCTTCTTACAAAAAGCATACACCTCATTGGCTTGATAACCGGAGTCAACACAGCATGCGGCAATCTTAATGCCGCTTCCATCTGCATAAGTAAATACTTTCTGTAGATACATGTCCAAATCATTCCAGACTGCATCTTCGGTCGGATCACCATAGAACATACGATATTGGATTCCATAACTGACATTCCCTTTGCCCCAACCAACAACTTCTATCTCAAGTCGGTCATCCTGAACATCAACACCTGCAGTTAATATCAAAACTGAATCGGGCACTTCACACTCATATCGTTCTCGACGTTTCATCAACGTATCTTTCTCAGCCATTTCACCGTCTTGATCTTCCCAGCTCTCACCAAGATATGTATTGATAAATGTTTTTAACTTCTCTTTATCATTTTTTGATCGTCGAAATTCATCAATAATCGTCTGCCAACGCTCCCATGGAGATGCCAATGCATTCATATGAAAGCCACGCTTGTCTTTGACCTCAGGATTTTGTGCAATCCACTTACCTTCTTGATTTTTCCATTCAAATTCATTGTTTCGTTCCTTACAATGACAACATTCCATGGTTACATCTTCAAAGCGAATTTGTTTCCATGATAAGGGCTGATAATAACCACAAACAGGACAAGGTAAGCACCACTGTTCTTTTGAACTAGACTCGTATTCGTCTTCAATACGTGAAATGCCTTTTTCTGTTGGCGTCGAAACATAGATTTTCTTACGATTGTAAAACGTCTTCGTTCTTTTCTCGGCCAAGCTTAATGGATCACCTTCATCGCCTGCTGAATCCGGAAATCTGTCAATTTCATCTGCTAGTAATACTCGAATCGGTCTTGACGATAAGTTTGTTGGTGAATTGGATCCGACAAGGACCACATATCCACCCGGAAATCCTTTTTCTAGTATGGTATTATCCGAATCTCTTGACTTACTGTCACTGACCTTGGCACTTAGAACCGGAGTATCTCGAATCATTGGTGCAATTCGCTTCTTTGAAAAGGACTTAGCCAAGTCAACTGTTGGTAAAAGAATCATAATGGGTGCCGGATTGTAATCCATGTAATAGCCTAAGATGTTTAGCTCCATTTCAGTCTTTCCGACCTGAGAACTAAACATAGCAACAACAGTTTCAACTTCAGGATCATTCACTGCATCCATCACTTCACGCTGATAAGGCGCTCGATCTGTTCTCCATTGTCCGGGTTCAGCTGAACTTTCCGGTGATAGCTTTCTAAAACTATCTGCCCACTCACTGACGGTTAGCTTTGGAGGTGGTGCAACGATTTTAGCAATCGAGCGAAAAAGTCTAATCGTCCTCTTCGGTATCTTCTTCGTCGAGTTCATAATCTTCATCCTCTTCATCGTCAAGTTCTATATAATCTTCCGACAGGAATACTGCAGGATCATAGTCAGCTAATTCTTCAAGAACTTCATTGAGTTCACCTTCAAGTAAATTTTGAATGACATTTATTTCATTTCTGGCCAATAAAGAAGGCGCCATCTTTGATGGCACCCCCAGTAATCTTGCTTTGAAATTAGACAACATATTTTCCATAACAATACGAACATCTTCGGCGGCATGAACCTCACCTTGAATTTTTGCCAGTTGAATCTCGGCAATCTTACGTTTGATCACTTCGTGTTTGGCATGTTCGTCATCATAATTTAATTCACCCTGCTGCTCATGCATCTGATCTGCTTCATTGTTTGCTTTGAGTGAAGCAATATACTTTTGAATACTGGGAAGCAACATATACTTCCCACGACTGGCTTTTTCGATAACACCTTCCTCAGCATATTGTCGTATGCGTCGGTCCGTCACATTTAAAATCTTCCCCAGGGTTTTCCCGGAGACGGTCAATGTTGATAAAGTATCCATGGTATTATTCACTGCCACCAGAATCACTCCTTTCAAAATCGGAAATATTTGATTGCAACAAAAAAGCGGAAACGGAAACCTCCCAAAAATCTTTTTTGTAACTGAATGACTTTTGGGGTCGTCCGTACCCGCATGGGTGTCAGAAGCTAGAAGAACCTATCCTTTATTTGCAAGTAACCGTTTCTGTTTTTCTACTAATTCTCGTTTTTTGTAATATAACTTTCTTGTTAATTTTTCTATGATAACATTTTGTAGATCAAGCATTATTTGTACTTTACTATAATCAATATCACCTTCAACAATGATTTCAATTTTTTTATACTCAGTATCGATAAATTTTTTAAGACATTCATCAATTTCTTTTTCTTTAAATATATCTTGTATTTCAAGTTTCATGATTGTGGGAATATGTAAATCAGGATATGTATAGTGTCCTTCATATTTTGGGGTATTTTTATAGAAATTATAACTAATATCCGCTTTACACTCACCTATTTTTCGGTCGTATTCTAAGAGTTTATCCATTTGTTTGTCAAGGCGCTCTACTTCGTTTTGAAGCACTGTATATTCTTGCATATTAACTGAATACATATTTTGTATGTTATTTTCTTTTGATACGCTCCATAAAATGTAACTAAAAAAACCAGTTGTAACTATTTGTATCCATTCTCCAAGATTCGGAAAATCTTCATACGTCAAAAATATGTCTCCCTTTAAATATTTAGAAATTATCGAAAAAAAATGAACTATATTTGCATTCATAACAACCACAATAATTAAAAATATGAACACTAATATTTCTTTATGCTTTTTAACTCTTTCTTTTATTTTTCTCATATAGCTTAACCCCTCTATTATTATTTTGTCTTGTATTTTTGCATTACAATAATTATATCTTTTACAAAATAATAGTCAAGTGAGTAAGACATATCTATGATTTTGTTGCACTCGATTGAAACTTTTCCTTCCATAAGATACCGAAAAAAATGAACTATCAGTGCAACCACTTCTGATTATGTAACAGTCAAGGTAAAATAAAAAATCATTTCCGCAATTAGTCATATCTGAACGATTTGATAGCATCGTATCTTATCGTCTCTGTAAGACCTATGTAATGCCTTGTTTCAGCTATATCCGCATGATTAAAGATCTCTTTTAACATCATAATATCTTTCGTCTTGCGATAGTAATGATAACCAAAGGTTTTCCGCAAAGAGTGGCAACCGATTTTTTCAATTCCCATCTCCTTTGCTCCTGAATTCAAAATTCGCCAAGCTGTTTGACGTGATATTGGACCGTGTATTCCATTCTTATTTTTTTGCCTCGATGCAAACAGGTATTCATGATCTTTTTTATCTTGAATATAATGATTAAGGACTTTCTTCAATTCATCGTTAAGCGGAAAACGACTAGGTTTTTTTGTCTTCTTTTCAGTGATGTAAAAGTGTTCTTTTCCTCTAACGTCCCGAACTTTAAATCTCAAAATATCAGAGATTCTTAGCGGTGCATAAATTCCAAAGTTGAATAACACATAATCACGCTCATTCCTTACATAGTAGTAATTCAATAAGGTATTAAGCACATCAAGATCTTTAATTGGATATACATTTTTCATTTCACATCACCTAATTATATAATGATCCAACCTTTTTCTTCATGTGCAAATGAATCTTTTTAGCAAATGCATGAAGACCGGGATCTGCATCAATATCTTTCGCCATAATGATTTGGCTAATATCATTGGAAATATACTTACGATTTGAATTATCCGTTGCAATTCTATAACCATTTTGGTTGAAATAATCAGCTACTTTAACTACACTTTGTTGTTGAATATATTCTCGGAGTACTTCCTCGTTAAAGTTTGTGCACTCGAACTTTTGATATCTGATCAATTCATTCAACAATTCTACATTTTTCTTGATGTTGTTCTCGAGATTTTCAACTGTAATTAAATTCTTTCGCATATTGCCTCCAATTCAAAAAGCCACTTAGGAATTTGCTCCTAAATGGCTTTTTAAGGGGAAATCATTTTATATGATTTTTTTGACACTATCATCTTACCACGCATTTTGTCCTATTTTTTCCCAACTTTTACCAATCACCTGTTTTTTTAGTTTTTTTGATACATTCAAATCCTCTTTTTATCCCTTCATCTCTGATTCTGTAGAGAGATGATTTGCTAATATGTAACTTATTGCAAGCCTGATGCCATTTGTATTGCTTAATGTGAAGAAGTGTTAATACTTCCCTTTGCTGCTCATTCATAGAGCTCAATATTTCATCAACTCTATTTTTCACAATGTAAAGTTGATCTATTCTTTCACTCATATAATTAACTTGTTTTTCATATTTATCAATTATACGTGTTACTGCTTCTGCGGTAGGATCTGAGATACGGTTACTTCCTTGCACACTATCTTCTCTAATCTGTATTGCTTTCGATGTATCCCTTTCAGCCTTTATTGCTTCTCCTAAGGCTTTTATTTCTTCTTTCATTACCTGAATATTATCACAAGCGTATGAGTACTGTTCGAGTAAATCTTTTATTTCATTTTCTAACTTCTGTTTTTCCGCTCTTCTTTCTTGATCCACTTTTTTTATCGCCGAATATGCCGTTGGATCTTTACAGCCTGATCCGTTAAACATAGGGTTCTTTGCCATGTTTTATCCTCCCTTTGGTGTATTTCATTCATGAATATAATTTGTGTATCTTAGGATCTCTTTTGATGTAATATTCGCATTCGCTTCCCCTGCTTCCATATCCCACGTATTTCGGTTTTCCTTGTATCCTGTGGCACTCAAAGACTTTCTTTCCTGTTTTAACTTCTTCTCCTATACGAAGGGAATGATCACATGTTTTGCAGTTATTTTTCATCGTATTCACGCTCCTTAACTAACGGTCCCAACTATGGCCGCAATCGTTACAAGTAAAACCTGCGTTAGATGAATTGTGGCTTGTATTGTATAAATTCTTTTCGCCTACGTCTATTATAGTACCGTAAATAACGGCTTCTTCTATATGTACCGATGTTAAGTAGTCGCCTGATTCCCATACATTAATATTTTCACTATCACACTTTATACATTTCATTACGCTTCACTCTCCTTAATCTTCATCTGTCATTGCTAAATATTCATTACAAGATATACACTCAACCTTGACGTTGTCATTTAGCTGCTCTTTTATCGTATCAATTAAGTTCTTATGTACTTCTTCGTAGTTCTCGTCTTCAATATCTTCTATAACCTCATTATTTACAATGGATGTTTTTATATATCCACATTCACCGTCACCATCTGTTAATTTAAAACAAAATATTGCTTTCATCATTCCTCTTCACTCTCCCAACCACATTTTTTACAATGCAATTTCTCATCTTCATTGCTGTCTACCACTATTCCTTCTTTGCATTCCGGACATCTATCTCCAACATCTGGCCATCCATAGTAATCAGCTTCACTTAGTCCTACCCAACTTGGATCATTCATTCTGATTCACTCTCCTCTTTCGCAAGCCTTCTTTTCGTTTTACAATAAGCTACAGATGCTTCGTCACAAAATTCCTCTGATTCACATAACCTACAATCTTTAAATTCAATCTCTCTAATTTTTTGCATTTCTTCTCTTGTCATTCCGCTTCACTCTCCTTAATACTCTGTTGATGCAATGATAAAGGGTTCTGTTATTTCCCTTGTCATTCTTTCTACGTAAATTTTTGCATTTGTTAATCTCCACTTCGTACCATGAAGCAATCTCACTGCTCCAACTCTTGATTTTTCACCCGGAATATATTCAGTTAACGGAGTGTTTATATCCACTTCGTCCCAAAACTCTATACTATTTGCCTTGCATTCTTCAACTTCATCAATTGATTCTATAGTATCTTGGCCAAATTCTTTTCGGTACCATTCAACTGTGTCTTCTAGGTTTAGTGGACTAGCCACCCAATCATAATCACTTGTTTGATAAATTTTTATATTTTCATTCATTTTTATTCACGCTCCTTTTGATATTACCGAAGGCCACCCCCGATGCGGTTGGTTGATGGCCATTCGGTTTGTGACAATATCCTTTTGTTTTCGAGTTGCTTGGCTTTTGATCTATATAAACCGGTATAGGGTTACCAGGTTATAACTGCTCTATTTGAATCTTTAATACTGCTTTTAATCCAAACTCCTGTAATATGCTATTGAGTTCATATATCTTACTAGGATTTTTTTCAATTGATTCTAGGACTTCTGTCCATTTTGGCATCAACTCTTCTGTCGGATCCGCTTCCTGTTCTGTTTGTGCCTCTTCCGGTTTTGTTGGTTCAATTGTTGCGGTGTCCGTTTTAGTCTTTTCGGGCTTTTCTTCGGGTTTTACTCTATAAGCTTTGCATTCTATGTCATATCTGAGCATTAAGCCCTTCTCTTTAAGTATTTTGTGGATTTTCGATGTATGATAGATTAGTCCTGCATCGGAAATATCCTTGGGTAAATCAATTACATCTATTAGGGCTTCTTTTGTTACATGCACTTTTCCTGTTGTTTTTACTAGTCTTTCGATATTGTTAGCTATTTCTTTGTGATTATATGCCATGGTGAACCTCCTTAATTTTTATATTGCTTGTTTCATTTCTTTTAAAGATAAAAGCTTTTTGATTTTCCATTTATTTATGAACTTTTCAACTTCTTTGCTTGGGCTTTTGTTTTTTAGCCCTCTGTTCTGAATTACTTTCATTTTTTCAGTATTGAACTCTATTGTGTAATAAGGTTTGTTGTTTTTTCTTAAAAAGAGAATCAGGTTTTTCCCTTCTGCCATGTTTTCGCTATATCTTGAACCTCCAACGCAATGTCTTAGCGTCTGTCCCTCTTCTAGGATGAGTTTGTGACTTTCTGCAACTTCAATTTTTAAGTTTCCCGCTTGATAAGATAGCAACTCATTCCATTTGTCATATTGGACCTTTATGCCTTGGTCTAATATTTTACTTTTCTTTAATTTGATTAGTTTCGTGTACTCTTCGTGTTTCTCCTGAAGGTTTCTAGGGAATAAAACGAAATTGCTCTTTGTGTCCAGTTCTAATTTTTCGCATTGCTGCAAGTAATCGCGCCACGTGGTTACAAAATGGTTCTTGTCTGCACTGCTACTTGTAAAACCTCTTTTGGTTACTGGGTCCGTGTTCTTTTCGACATAATTTATGAGTTTTTGAGGCGATATCCATTTTAATATCTCGGTAAATGTTTCCGTGTGCGTATTTTCTAATGCCCATATGATTTGTTCGTCTGTTAAGTTTTTTCCAAGTTCTTCGAGTGTGCTTATGAACTCAATTCCTTCTACCTCTAATTCTAATCTTATTGCTCTATTAAGCACGTTCTTGCTTAATCCTAGCCGTTTTTCATCCATTTTCAATATTCCGGCTGTTCCGCCCCATTTAGTTGTTCTATGAATGATTTGATTTAGCAATGTTTGGTAGTTTAATTTGCTAAGCATTTCTATTGCCGGATATCTTTCCCATGTATAGATGTAATCGCTAATATTCATGTAGTTTTGCTTTAAGTGGTCGAGTCCTGAATACTTCCACTTTGTATTCTTGACTATCCCTTTAAGGTTTTTCTTGTAAAGGAACGGGTTTGAGTCTCTGAGTAGTTCTTTATTAAAGAAGACGCTTCTTTTATGCTCTTTTCGCCACTCGCATTGACTTTTATTATAGTTCCATAATTCTTCGTATTGTTCATATAGCGTAACTCCATTTTGTATTTTTAATATTTCTCTTGATCCTTCCCAATAAGTCATTATTGGATCTGATAACTTGCCTAATATTTCGTCAGGAAAATTACTTGTGTCGTCGCTACACTCTTTAAACTTTAGATGCGCTTTAAAGTATCTTATGACATATTTCCCGTCGCTCATTTTTTGCATGATGCTTACAATTGTCGTGTCTTCATATGATTTAGCTTTGTTTATTGCCCTAAACGTTATTTTTGCTCTGCATGCCGGACACCTACCTGCCTCATTGTGTTTAGCTTTGCTTGCTTCGACTTTCTCTCCACAAGCGCTGCATAAACCATGGACTTTTGAGCCTACTTTTTTGTAAAAAATGTACTTATTGTTTTTAAATGCGCTCTTTCTTATCCAATTTTCAAAGCCTTTCGGTACCGGCGGAACTTCTGTCATGAGCTTTTCAATTTTCTCTTGTAGTTGTTCTGATCTGCTAGACATGTCCGCTCCTTTCTATGATTATTCTTTAATCATTAGTTTTTCTAAGAACTTGTTAACTGCTGCTTTATATTTTTCGTATTCTTCCGGCTCTTCTTTCTCGATATCGTCAAGCGTGGCCAAGAGATCGTTAAAGAAGTTCACTAGAAGCCCGAATGTTGATTTAAACTTGGCTATACTTTCCGATGAGTGAAGTTTAGAGTTAGTTTGTTCTAGTTTTGCTTTTAGGCTGTTTAATTCTTCTTGAAGTCCTTCCGGAATTGTTTCAATAATCTTCTCTACTTCCACTTCAATTTCTTTTGGTTTCTCTTTGAGTTGCTTCTTTAATTCTTTTATTTCTTTTTTTCTTTTTTCTGCCTCTTCTTTGAGTTTTTCAAGTTCTTCGGGGTCTATTTTTTCTTGATTTTCTTCTTCGTGTTGCTCCTGTGATTCAATTAGCTCTTTGAGTTGTTTCTTCTCTTCTGCGTTTTCTTTCACGAGCCTTTCATAGTCTTCGATTTTCTCAATCTTCTCTTGAAGTTCTTTGGCCAATTGACTTTCTTTTTCCGTTTGTTCCTCAAGTTGACTTTTTAGGGTTTCTTTTTCTTCTTTTAAGGCTATTTTTTCCTTAATTGCCTCTTCTAATTCTTTAACTGACATTTCCTCAACTTCATTTTCAACTACGAAGTTTTCTCTGTCTTCAAAATCGAGCTTAAGCATTGCTATTGCTTGTGTGTAGCCCAAATCGGCAACTAATTTCCGATTTAAATTATCTCCCTTTTTTACGCTATATTCTTCATAAAGTCTCATGAGATTAGTTGCTGTTCTTTGGGAATATTCTACCTTCTCTTCTAGCCATTTTTCCCAATTTCCATGGCCAACCAATTCTTTTGCTTCTTTTAACCTTTTTCCGATTTCCATTGCGCTATTTAATAGAATTTTGCTTGTTTGCGCTTTTATTATTTTTATTTCTGATACAATCGTGTTAATTTCTGATACTACCGCTTCATCATTTCTGATATTTGTTAAATCCGACATATGCTCCTCCTATAATAATTCATCTAGTGAAATATCTACTTTCTTTTGCGTGTTAACGACTTTAAGAGCCGGTGTTTCATTTATTTCAAAGTATTCTAATACGATTTTAAATCCCTCTTCTGGTGTTAACATGGCCATGTTGTTTTTTTGCTTTTTCTTTGCTTTGTTTCTCATGTGTTCTAGGCTTCCCACTATAGTCTTTCCTTCTTTTATGATGTTTTCTGCATGTCTTGGATTGTTGTCGATATAACCTATAAGATAATCGCCCACGTATTTGACGTAGGTATTGTCTTTGTTGCTATTTATTTCTTGATTCAACTTCTCTATTGCTTTTATTTTATTATCCATTATTCAACCTCCTTCAGCTCTATGCCACTTCTATATGATATTTTGATGACTTCGTCTTTGTTGATCATGTCATTAATGATTCTTTTTACTGTCGCTTCGCTGACTTCGTGTCGCTTTGCTACGTCTGTCATTCGGAATTTTCCTTGACCTGTTTTGTTTTCGAGTTCTCTTCTGATTCTCGCTTTGGTTTGAATCATGTTGTAACCTTGACTTTTCGAACTCAGAAGATTAACACTTTTGTCAAACTCCATTGATGATTCGATTGCCTCTTCTCTTTTGTTTAATCTGTCGAAATACTCTTCTACTGTTAATTCAATATATGCCATCTACTTTACTCCATTCTTCGATGACGCTTGATATTTCGTTTGCAAAATCATCGATGTTATCCGCTTCTATATCTACTTCGTTGTTTAGTTTGACCGTTATGCCTCTTAAGTGATATTTCACTTCACATTCTGTTCCGGCTATGTCAATCAACTCATCCGGTTCTGTGATGATGTCAAATTGATGTTCGAATTTCTTTGCCGGTGAGAACCATATTTCTTCGCCTTCAAGGATTATGTAACCTGGTCGGTTGATGACGATCGGATATGATTTTTTGTTCCGCTTCAAGTGTAAGATCATCTTGTCGTCAAAGTGTTCTGTTTCGATAATGTCGATGTGCTCAAGTTTGAGCTCTTCCTTTAGCTTGTTTACTTCGGTGAATTCAATAGCCTTTATGGGCTGGTGTTTATATCTTACTCGCATGATATCCTCCTATCTCGCTCTTGGGTTAAGTCTAGCCAATCAACCACTCGTTCTAAATCGAATACTACTTCTCCGCTTCTGATTTCTCTCGGCATCCCAAGGCCTTTGAGTGTGTCTACTGTATCTGGTGTCAATTTTAGTATCTTCGCTAATTGTTCTTTGTTGTATCTTCGTCTAATTCGTTTTTTCCGAACTCTTGTATCCATTTTTCCATTGACCACCCTTCTTGTTTCATGATTCGTTTTTGATGTTGCTGTTTATATGGTTTGGTGTCTATCTTGGCATCGTGCCACGCTCTGTGACATATCTCGCATAGTTTCATTTGTGCTCCGTACTCGATGCTCTTGTTTCGGTTGACGCGCCCGTTAAAGACCTCATGGGTTGATGTTGCGCGTTGTTTTCCGCAGATTTCGCAAGGAATGTTTTCGGTGATGCGCTTATTAGGGATGTGCTTGGTCCGCTTCCGCTTCTTTTTTGGTTTTTCAAATATCAATGCCACTTAGTTCAGCCGACTTTCTTTCGTAGGTGATTAATTCCTTAACTTTTGAATGCGTCCCGATTTTTGCTTTTATCATTGGATTTATTCGGAGATAATCTTCCCATATCTCTTGCCAGAGTTCCTTGTTTTTTATATCCAGACCTTTGGCGCTTTCCCATCCATTTTGCGACCAGACTTTTATGTGTTTGTTGATGCCTTGTTCAACATAGCGACTTTCTGTGATAATCGTGAGACTTTTAGTCTTTCCGCTCTTTGTAAGCATTTTTAGGCCTTCCAAAACTGCGAAAAGTTCAAGTTCATTCGCTGTTGTGTCGAATTTTCTTCCGGAGATGATTTTTTCACGGTTTTTGTAAGTGAGTAAGACCGCGTAAACACCTGAAAATGCTCTAACGGAACGAACGCTGCCTTTTGCATATATCTTTAGCACATTATCCACTTCCTTTCCTTCGTAATCTCAGATAGATGGACCACCCTGTAAAGTCGTTGTAAACCGCTTCAATTCCGCAATCTTTATCTACAAGCTCATATTCGGAGTAGTTTTTCAATATTTTTGAGAAATCTCCGCTCATGGCTGCTTTTATGATTTGGCCACGTCTATATTTGTGATCGTTTTCTCTGCTCCATGGTCTGTCCAAGTTCTTTGAGCATGTCCAACTCTTTTTGCCTTCCGGCCTTTTTGTTATATATTGAGCCAATCCTGCAAGTCCTGTTTTGTCCGGCTGTAATCGTCTTGCGTTTGCTCGGCCAATCCGTTCTCGCTTTTTCCCTCTGCCTGTTGACCAAAGGTCCTCTGCTTCATCTCGTGTCAATCCACCATTGATGATGATATGATGATGGATGTTTTTCGGATTGTCTTCTGTTCCCCCGAATTCTGTTACGGCCACATATTTGAGCTCTAGCCCGCGTTTGGCCATATGATATTTTGTTCTCTCTAAATACTTTTGTCTTTCCTTTAATGCTTCGTCTACCGTTAGCGGAGGAACTTTATGGGTAAGCGTTACGATATAATCCTTTTCGTTGAAATTTGTGTTGATGGTCTGCCTGAGTCTCTTTTTTGCTCGTTTATCATTTGATCTTTTTTTCTTGGGTAGTGTTTCTTTTCTTTTCTTGGATCTCTTGCCATTTTTATTCAGTTGACTTTGTGTTATAGGATATATGTCAACCTCTAAATGTTCTGGTCCACAATATACCCTTTTTTCTCTTATGTAATTCACAGATATATTCCTTTCCCTGAAACGTTAGTACCCTATACGAGGGCGAAAAGCCGAACCCTCGGCTGGTGTCTTTTGGGGATCTGTGTTTGACGACGACGCTTGTATATGCGCGCTTTTCATGATATAATTAGAGATAAGCAGAACACTTATAGTTCTCGTTTATATCAATTTTAAAAAGCTTGCATCTTGCGTCTGTCTCGTCAAAGAATCCGCAATTTACGCAGGCTTTTTTTCTTGCGGTAAAACCGCAATTGCCTTTCCGTTGCTACATTCAATAATGTAGCCTTCTTTTGTCATTTCTAATACTTCTTCAATCGTCTTGGTCGTTACTGTTATTCTTTTGTCCATTCTTTTTATCCTCCTTTAATATATAAGCTATTTCACATTGTTCTGCGAGTTCTCGCATGTCTTTTACAAAGTCTTGATTTAGCATAAGGGTTGGCATGATTATCGCGTTAATAAAGAGTCCGTCTTTGATGACGATGTATATTTGTCCAGACTCGGTTTTACGTTCAAAGAACTTCGGATATTCGAGGTCCTGTAGTGGTTTCAAGTACCTGTCGTTAATGAATGTGATGCCTTCGCTTGTTTTCATCGGTCTGGCATTCATTATGCTCATCCAGGCTTTATTTATTTCTCGTTCTGCTAAATCGTCGTCATTGATGTTAAAGTGTTCATACATGGGTTGAACGGTTACAGTGTATTTATTCGCCTTTGATTCCGGAATATTTAATACTGTTAGGACCGTCTTTTCATTCAACTTTGGCATCTTTAAGAGTGGATAACATGCGAAGCCGTCAGATATCCATTGATGCGTGTATGTTTCAAGAATATTAATTATTTTGCTGTGTTTACATAGAGTTTCAATTTGTTTTAATTGCATTTCATTTTTTCCCTTCCTCTTTGTTTCCGATTGAAATTCCTGCAATAAAGCTGTTTATTTTTATGAGTTGTGATATTGTAAGGTCTTCTTTCAGTCTTGATTTTATTTCACTTGTTAATCTCTTTTTGTTCCACGATTCTTGCCTCACTTGTCTTTAACCTCCTGTTTCTTCGTGCATTCTTCGCATATGATCTGCGTTGTATAAAGACATACCTCTTCAAGCTCTGTTATATCAATTTGTTGTTCTTTCCCGCATTCAGGGCATCTTGCGTATATGTTTTCTCCTGTAATTTCTGATTCTATTGTTACACCTTCCGTTATTTTAGTTTTTATATAAAACATAATATCCTCCTATGCTGCTCCATACTTGATTGCTAGTTCCTTTGTTATTGCCACATAACCTTCGATAAGCTTTTTATCTTCTGCGATAATATCCATCTTATTCAACTTGTCCCTCTTGGACTTACAAATTCCTTCATCAGCCATTCTGCGACGCTTGTTTGTTAACCGCTGATTCAAATTAACTCCAAACCGAGCATCAATAAGCTTATATACCTCGGTTGTCAACTCTTTAATGTATTGATTTCCGCCAAGCTTTTGGGCTGCCTTAACGATTAATGTATGGCCATCTTTTCGCCATGACGTTGTGTCCAAGGAAATAACATCTCGCATGTCCTGAATTTCCTGTTTGATTTCTTTATTTGATAACTCTGCGTTTGCTATTGCCTTAAATAAATTATTAAACATTTGAAGTTCTGGGCTAAGATTAGTGGTATCCATTTTTATTTGTTGAATTTTGAAGTAGGTATCTTCAAGTTGTTCATAAACTTCCCAGGCTTTATCAGTGTCTAATATTTTTGCATGCCTTAACGCTCCTCGTTCTGTCCAAAGATAAAGGCTTGCTGTATGTTTTGGAACCAGGTCAATATTATTGACTTGGTTTTTAAATTCCTTTAACTCATCGCCTTGCAGTATAAAATAGTGTTTTCCTTGGTCAAATCTTTGCTTGTGGTTCATAAAATTGTTTTTGATATTATTCGAATCTGTTCTATAACTTTTTGCAAGCTGTGATGTTAATAATACTCTCTGGTTATTTTGTTCTATCACTTTTAATTCGTTCATTTCTTCCCTTCTTTCTCCGATTTACATATTTGGCAGCCATAGGATTTAAGATGCTTTTTCTTTTTCAGTACACTTATATTCCATGTCCGTCCACATGTTGTGCATCTAGCTGTCATAATCAACCTCCAAACAGAGCGTTAATCGCTTCAAATTGCTTCGCTCTTATTCCTGCATCTCTTGCTATTAATTGATATGGAGTAGCGTATGTGCATGCTACTGCGCCATCTTCTACGTATCCATTAAATAGGTTAAAGGCTAGCGTCGTTGCTTGTAGGCTCATTCCTGTTTGCCAATGCGCTTTTAGTCCCTCCGGCTTAATTCCCTCTGCTTCAAAATCATATAGGTCATCAATATGCTTCATGGTTTCTTCATTTGTCGAGACAGCCATGAAGAAAGCCTTTCTATAAGGATCATCTCGATTTTTTCTTATCTGCTCTTGGATAAATTCTTGTGTTCCTATTTTTGACATCTGCTCTTCCCCTCTCTACACTGCTTCTTGATGGTTGTCCTTTGCTTCTTTTTCCTCTAATTTGATAAGAAAGTTTTCGATAGCTGCTTTTCTTATTTTTACGTGGCCTAGTTTTAAATGTGGCAATTCTCCTGATTCTATAAGCTGTCTAATGATTTTTTGACTTGTTTTCATTATTTGAGCTGTTTCTTTGACTGTGTAAACTAGATCTTCGTTTTGGTCATTCACTTTTATTCACTCCTTTCTTTTTTCGCATATTATGCGACATATTGGCTAAAAAAAATCGCATTGACCTCTTCAAGAGATAGGTCCAACTCTTTAGATATGCAATCCGCTTCTTTGATTGTGAATTTTCCAGAGTTGTTGATCTTTCTGTATAAGGTGGCTTTGTCCATACCTATTTTATTTGCAAGCTCCGGAATATTTAATCCATTTTCAATTATTTTTCCCTTGAGTTTATTTACATTTACCATTTCATATCACCCTTTCTTTTTTCGCGTTCTGTGCGACTAACTAAATAGTAGCATAGTTTTTTTTGCTCGTCAAATACTTTTTCGCATTTTAAGCGATTTTTTTGTTTTTTTCTTATGTTTTATGTTGCATATTTGCGAATTAATTGGTATAATTATTCTTGAAAGGCGGTGTATTCATTGAAAATAGGTGATAGAATTAAACAAAGACGATTAGAATTGGGGTATAGTGTTGATGAATTAGCAAAGTTAATTGGCAAGAATCGTGCAACTGTATATCGTTATGAGAATAATGAAATTGAAAATTATCCAACTTCTATACTTGAACCACTTGCAAATGTTTTAGAAACAACTCCTGCTCATTTGATGGGTTGGGTTGATCGCGATAATAATAATTTATCAGATGCAAAACATGTTGCTGAACCTAGCGGAGTTTATGGTATTAGTGACCAAAGAATTTACGATCTAGCGGCTCATGGCGTTGGCCATAACGAAAATTTGACTGATGAGGAAAGAGAAGATGTTAAACTTGCAATTCAGATTGCTTTAGCCAAACATAAAAAAGACAGATAAGGATGATTAAATGGAGTATGAAAAATTACTGAAGATTTATTCAGATGAATTGATAATTAACGAAACTGAACTTAATAATTTAAAGGGAGTATATGCAAACACAAGTGCTGGCGCCGTAGTGTTAATACATAAGAATTTAACTCAAACTGAAAAACGGTGTGTTTTGGCTGAAGAAATTGGTCATCATTACACCGTTGTAGGTGATATCACTAATCAAAAAGATATCTCAAATATTAAACTTGAAAACAAAGGCCGCGCTTGGGCTTATGAAGAGCTCGTTCCTCTTATAGGTGTTTTAAAAGGATATCTAGCTCATTGCTCTTGTCGCTTCGAACTTGCGGAGTACTTAAATGTTACTGAAGAATTTCTGCTAGAAGCTATTGAATACTACAAGCGCAAACTTGGCTTGTTTTATCGTATAGATAATTACACAATTATGTTCGATCCGTTAGGGGTTTATGAACGATTTTGAAGGGAGAACTATTTTATGACTGCATTTATTTTATGTTTATTTTTTGGAGGATTGGGAATCCATAAATTTTACGAAAAAAAGATAGTATTAGGAATCTTGTATCTGTTTACCTTTGGTTTATTTGGAATTGGTTGGCTAGTAGATACTATTATTTTAGGTCTTCGCTTATTTGATACTCAGAACGCTCAAGCTGAGGTATTACCAGCTGAGGCTCAAAATGATTATCCTAATACCTCTTATGAAAAAGTCGAAAATCATATTGTAACTGAAGATGTTGCGCCAACGCCAATAAATGTTGCTAAGGAAAGTAAGATTTCTAAAAGTATCGAAACTCCTAGTATCAATTCATCTAATCAAGGAACTCAAAATCATATATACTTTAGGGTCGCCGGAGTAAGCAAGAAAAATGATATGAATATCAATATTCAAACGTCGCTTAAGGATTACGTAAAGGAAATGGCCGAATATGAACATTTAGAAAAGTATGAAGGTTTTACTAACAAAGAAATACTAGAAAATGATTATGAAGTATTTGAATATGATATAGAGGAATACGATCAAATTACTTTTGTTCCAGACCCTAATAACCCATATGATAAAAATGCTATTAAGATCATGCTAGAAGACGTTGGGCACATTGGTTACGTTCCTAAAGGTTCTGTTAAAGAAGTTAAATCTATCTTAGGCCACAATTTTGAAAGCACTATTAAAATATTGGGTGGAAATAAGAAATATGTCAATTTAGAGGGTGATCTAAAAACCGAAAAGCTAACTTATGGAGTTGCTGTTGATTTATATTATTAGAAGTTAAGGAGTGATATTGATGCAAGGCAGTGTAAGAAAACGTGGCGAAAAGTGGTACTACTCGTATGAGTTGGCCACTATTGATGGAAAAAGAAAGCGTGTGGAGCGTGTTGGCGGTCGAACCAAGAAAGAAGCTCAGGACGCATTGAGAAAAGCTATAAATGATTATCAAGAAAAAGGCCGCCATCAAGATGAAAAAGGTATATCTATTGATGACTTGCTTCGTAAGTGGCTAAATGAATATGTTGCGTTTAATAATGCTTTGACAACAATGGAAGCAGATGAAAAAGTTATACGCAATCATATTCTCCCCGCTTTTAGCGGTCGAAAAATAACGACGATAACTCCAATCGAACTTCAAGAATTTTTCAATGAAAAGTATTCTATGAATTACTCTTCATCTTATTTATCTCGAATGAGAAATATTTTAAAAATGGCTTTTGCTTATGCTGTGAATCCTTGTCAGTATTTGAAAGAATCACCTATGAATTATGTTCGATTGCCTAAGGTTCACGATAAAAAGAGCGGTTCCACTAAGATAATATCAACTTCTGATTTTAATAAATTACTAGAGTATTTTAAGGATAGCAATCAATATTTGCATTTGATGCTTGGATTTTATACCGGCTGTCGGATTGGCGAAGCTACCGCTTTAACTTGGGATGATATCGATTTTAAGAATAAGACAATTAGCATCACGAGAACAACTTTTTATGCTAATGGAAAGTTTTATGTCGGCAAAACTAAAACAGAAGGCTCTATGCGCACAATATCAGTCGGAGATAAGCTACTTAGTGCTTTGCGTGAAGCGAAGAAAAAGCAAATTGAAAATAGGCTCTATTATGGAAAATATTATAAAGAAATGTACTTGATAGATGAGATAGACGAAAAGACTCGTAAGGTTCGCAAGCGCATACATGAGTTTGATGGTTATTCATCTAATAAAGAAGGATCACCTGTTAATTTTGTTTGTCTGCAAGAAAACGGCGCCCTTGTCACTACCGGAACTTTTAAATCTTGTCCCGATATAGCTCGAAAGAAGCTTGGTATTGACTTCAATTTTCATAAGTTGAGACACACGCATGCCACTATTCTTCTTGCTAATGAGGCTAGTATGAAAGCTGTTCAGGAGAGATTGGGACACGAAACTATTAAGACCACGATGGATATATACGCCCATGTCACTCCAAAAATGGAGAGCGAGTTGGTTAATATAATAGAAGCTGAACGTTAAATGTCGGCAAAACACTTTCCGTCGGCAAAATGTCGGCAAATCACTCTTTTTCTTAATCCATGAATATCTCATGCCTTGATTTTACGCACTTTCTTTTTCAGCTTGTGAGTATCATCATTATTCCTACACCTAACCATAATGCTTTTTGAATATTCTGATCCATAATATTTTCTCCTTCTCCCTATACTTTAATTAATACCTACATCAATTGATAAAAAAACTTTTCTAATTCTTGAATACTTGACATGATCATCGGAACAATCATATATAAAACGATTAGACTATATGCCGGTAAAAATCCAATGTTTTGTCCGAAAATAATTTTCCGATTAATAATTTGTTCATTTAGCCATTGTCGACGTTCAATATAGTAACTCTTATCCTGAACCAGCTCATCAAAAGCTTCTAGAATACTAATATCCTCACTGGCAATTGCTAATTGATACATGATTTTTCTCATCTCCGGATGGTCTACTTTTTCTTTCATTGTTATAAACGTTTGATATCCACCCATGCTCATATCAAGTTGACAATGGTTCAATTCTTCTTTATAGTAATTCGAGTAGCTTGCCATCCAATCGCATATTTCTTCTGTATTCATACGCGGATGGTACATTAACATCAAAATAATGCTATAATATCCTGAGATTTCATCTTCCACCTCCATTCGCTTAATATATTTAATCATGCTTTCATTAATTTCCGGCATGTGATAAGCAATGATTCCAATCAAAAAACACACCATAATTTGCCACCACGTAAAATAGACATCATGATATATTTCAATTTTTTCACGTATGTGCTTTCTACGCACGTCAATCTGCTCGCCATTCAACTTGCTATCCTCACTTACCGTCGAAAAAATCCACTGATCAATATCCGCATCACTAATATTTTCGGAACTTTTTTGTATAAATACGTAATCAGCTAAGGATTCCTTTTGACGTTCTAATTGGGTTTCCATCGGCAGTGTTGCACCCAAAAATTGGTCTTGGTAATATATTTTTTTTGACAGATTTTGCCGTTCACTCAATAACATGGATAAAATGACTAAAACACTTATTCCAAACCCAATGATTCCATAAAGCCATTTTCGCTTTTGTCGTTCATTTAGGGGTAGTTTAAGCTTAGCCATCCAACGTTTCATTTGATTATTCTGAGGAAAAAAATCATCTAAACGTTGGATACGATTTAATAAAATCATGGATAAAAACATAATTCCAATCGTTATAATCTCGATGTATTTCCCTGCCATACTATTATAGAATAAGCCTAATGGGGCAAAATTACTAATTGCCCAATTTTTAAGGATACTAATTAAAAACAAAGGTATTATAGCAATGACATTCATACTTTTCAGTGCATAATTTAATTTTTTTCTCTTGACCAATTCAAGCTGTACATTTTTTGCTAAAAAACTTAGGTTTGTTAAATAGACACTTTTTCCATTCTCATGTTGGTCACCATATTCAAATGTTAAATGCGATATATTAACAAACATCTTTAAATAGGAATTTGGCGCTACCTCAAAATACTTGGTCATCGCATATAAGGGGTCTATATCCGAAAAAATCTCATATATATATTCTGCTTGGACAGTCATCTCTCTTTGTTTTATATCCATTTGTTCCAGCGCAGAATAAATCGCATCATCAATTGTTCCATATTCATAAAAACCTTGTCGAACATATCCCATAAAAACAATAAACTGTTCTAACAGACGGTAATGGCTTCGACCAATAAAGAAGTCAAAATAGCTCTCAGATGTATACCATAAAAAGAACAAAAAAATTCCTGTATAAAGCAAATTCTTGGTCATGCTCCAAAAAGCAATGAGCGATATACCATAAACAATCACTAAACCAAGTACAACATGAATTGATTTTTTACATAGGTAAAACGTATCTTTTTCTCCGATAAATTGATATCCTGTTTTTATACGTGACAAAAATCCTCTTATAAGAGGTAGTCGCATCAACAGTTGGTTTGCACTTAAGTATATTTTATAGGATTGCGTGTTAGTTACCTTGGAATGTTGTCTCCTTCTCAAAACTTCCTTCGCGATTGACTCCATAATTCACCTCACTCCACTGTTGATTAATAAACTCTATAAATCGATGACCATCTTTTTCTTCCATACTTTTTTTCATTAATTCCACTTGATTTTGAGTGATTGGATTTATGAAATTGTAGCTTCCATGATTATACTGGACAATAATATTTTCCTGATATATCTCGTGATGCTTATCAAAATTGTGCTTATTTTTTTCGCATAATACAATCTCAGAAATCCGTTCAATATAGCGATGCCCCTGTGAATCCTTTTCCATATGAATTTCAAAATCCAAAACACGAACAACTTGTTCTTCTGCAACTTTTTCATCTCTAAATACATCACACTTGAGTAAACTGTTTCTTAAGGATAAAACGAGGTCCTTTAATGTCTTTGCATGATGTGTAAAAAGGGTAAACAAAGATGCAACTTGTGCCATTTGCAACATAAGAACACTTATTTCATCTGTTGCTATTTCACCTAATATATTGACTGTACCATCTGTCTTCTTCTGTAAATCCAATCCGGCTTGACCTGAAATCGTCTCCGTTTCCTTAAACGTTAAAATATTCCGGTATGGATATAATTTTCTTAAATGCAATTCAAAAGCCATCTCTTGAACCCGCAAGGTCATTGTCGGATAAATATGTTGTACCAAGGACATAAGCAGGGTTGTCTTCCCTGATCCTTGAGAGCCTGTAATTGCAGTTATCCGTGCACCTCGCATGAGAAAGATCATCATTTGAATCAATTTATCCGAACCTTCTCCTTGAAAGAGTTGTTCTAAGGCAATATTTTTCAAATGAAATTTGCGGACAAAGAAAGCCCAACTCTCACTAAATGGGGGACGAACGACAACAACTCTAGAACCGTCTTGCATTTCATTCACTTTATATCCGATGTTTTCAGAAAGTTGGCCGGCTTTATTATAACGATATATATTCTGACAAATTCTTTTTAATTCTTTATGATTCCCAAAAGACAAAAAAGATAAGTAAATAGATTTCCCTTTATAAAAAATCCAAACACTGTCATAATTTCTTGGTAACTGCTTTGTCGTTTTTAGTCGATTCGGCAATTCATCCCACGACGTATCAATGACTCCGGATACGCCCCCCGAAATTCCATCTATAGACATGTCACGAATGCGGTCAATGACTCCAAACCCTTTGTAATTTTCATAAATCCTTTGGGCAATAATGGTAATTTTTTCTTCAAATGTAAGTTGAATTGTTCTTTTTCTATATGCCATGACAATTTGTTCACGCGAAACTGCATAAACCGGCAACTCTTCAATATCGGATTGTTGAAGTTGATCCCATTTCTCTTCTTCTATTAATTTACTCAATCCTTGAGTTCGATAGTTTCTCCAGTAGTCAAACATGAGAATATCAAACATATCTTTTTCTGAAAGAAACTGTGGTTTATCAAAATAAATGACTTTATCAACTTCTTCCTTTTTTATTAAATACTTTATCAACAGGTCACTAATCAAATCAATAATATAGCTTTTGTCTTCTAAACTACCATTGGTACATCCTTTTAATGCTTTTTTTAATTCAGTTCGTTTATTTAATTCTCGCTCATATACCTCTTTTGATCCGAAAATATTCTCAAATTGTTGCGTTGTTAACTGATACATGAGTTGACGAATTTCTTCTTGCAAGTAGTCAAGTTCTAGATGGTCTCGATTTCTTGATTTTATCAATTCGGTTTCTCTATCAAGCTGTTTCTTCATTACTAGACCAATAGCTAGCAGTGATCCGGATAAGAGAAACAGGCTAAAGATGAAATTCAGTTGTGGTCCCATTTGTTATTTTCTCCTCCCCGAGTGTTAATATTCGCTCAACCGCTTTCTCTATACTTTTCAAAAAAACGTGTGCATCATAATTTTTCTTTGAATAGCTCAGCCTTAAAAAATAATCCACTAAATTATTTTGATTCGCCTGTTCAATAAGTGATGGAAAGTAGGGTATAAAAACAGGGTCGACTCCCACTATTTTTTTCTTAAACGGTTTTAATATTCCCTTCTCCCATTTATTCATAATGAAAACTTTAGGAATAGACGCCAACAGGTCTTTCGCTTCTTCACAGGTATGGCTTAACCCTTCTAAACGATATTGATTTGGATCACCTACAACAACCAAAACATCTGTCGTCTTTAAGAGAAGTTGTGTTAAGGGATGATCTAATTCTAAATCACAATCAACTACCGAAATATTATAATATGCATTGGCTAATGTCATCAGATAGCCAAACTGATGATAGTATTCTTCATTATCAGGCAATGTTTTTCCGCTTTGTAACATATCAAGGTTGGAATGGGCTAATAAGGAAAAACAGTAGTCCTTAATCATATCTTTTGTGAGTTTTCCATTTTTTATCCGTCGAATCACTCCCTCAATATTCGATTCACCAATAAACTGATCTAATTCCCGTTCAAATGTTTTTAAACTATAGTGTTCAAGACTTTCATCCTTGATTAGTGATGATGTCAAAAATGTTTTATACCCCTTGCGACATGCAATCATCGTTGCAAGAAGAATCGATAATGTTGTTTGTCCTGATGCATACGTAGGGTCAGACCAGATAACGACTTGCATAATACTCCTCCAATACTTCTTCATCCATTAAAAGTAATCTATTCAATGTAATATGTTGTAGCTTTTTCCTATAATAACGGGATAAACTCATGTAAGAAAATGTATCGTTGTACTCATCATCAATTTGAACAATATGGTCATTTTCTTGAAATTCAATACATATGATTTGATGAATGTTAATACCCTCATTTCCACGTTCAAGATATGCCTTAATATATGACGATGTAATGGAGCTATCTTTAAAATAATCCAATACGACAACGACAATTTTCTTATGCTTACAAAACTCACTCAATTGATATTTTAACCACTTTAATGACTTCATCTTCGTTGTAACAACATAATACACATGATAATCCGGTTGAACTTGTCCTTCTTGCTTTGTTCTTAATTTCCGAAGTTTTTTTATAAGATGTTGTTTTTTGGGCAACACATTTTCCTCATAATACTCTAAGCCTTGAAGAAAATAATTAGCAGTTCGACTCTGATCCCCAATAATATGTCCTTGCATCCTTTCCTCCTTAAAAACCAATGGTTTGTGTCGTTACATTTTCAATGTTTGCTTCTTCAATATTTATGTCTTCAACATATGTGTTCTGTGTTTTTTCTTCTTGAGTCATTTCTTCTTGAGTCATTTCTTCTTCATTGATGATTTCTTCAATTTTGGCAAATGAATATGCCTCTGATTCTTGATCAAAGAAGATGATTAATGATTCATCTAATAATAAGCGTTCTTCATACACGTCTTGACCTTTATGTTTCGATGTCAAGAAACCGATTGTATTTGGATTAACCGGATACATATTTCTAAGCGGTTCTCCAATAAAGGGTCTTGAGTAGCGATGGGTATCTTTTGTATAATATATATGCGTTCCCGGATACATGTTTATATCTTCTTTCGCACTTGACAGACAAACGATTTCATCATGATTTAATTGCAACGTCCCACCATGTCGTTCTTCATATATTTTAGTAATTGTCACATCTTCTAAAACCAAAAAATCTTGTCCTGTAGGATAATGAATCCTTAGATTGATCCGGTCTGATTCATTAATAAATTCAGGAACCGATATGTCTAACATTTCAACAGATTCTTTTATCTCCGCTCGTGATTTTTCTTCGTATACCATTGTCTTCGTTGCAATCATTTTTGACGTGCTATCACATTTTATTTTCTTACCAATAAGCTCTTTTGAATTTTGAATTGTTTGATCCGGAAGTAGTTCTTGATCAATTAACGTCACTGAAACATCCTCTTCCTTTATAATGTCATTCTCTCTTAGTCCACCGTTAAAAACATAGACTTCTGTTAAAATAGGCTTTGAAATTTCCGGTTCTTCTTTTGTTTCTTCTACTTGTAATTTCTCTTCTTGAAGTACCCATCGAATGAACTTTGGGTTACCCCTGATACCGATGATATAAACAATAATAATCAGTACTAAGGCCAACAAGAAACCTATACTTCCTGCTAACATCATATTTTTGTGTCTTTGCCGTAAAACAGTCATACTTTCCTCCCTATAATTCCAAAATGCCTTCAATTTCTTTTTTCATTTTTTCTGTCCATTCAAACGGGTCCTTGTGATAAGATAAGGTCTCGATGCGTCCTTTGATTTTATGTTGCATATGTTTTTTCTCTTCTTTTGTACCGCATGCTAGGATGAGAATCAAATCCTTATATTTTTCCTCAAGATCATGAGACAGATTTTGATAAAAGCTCTCTATTCTGTGATATTTCCAATCATTTCCTCGTCCAATAACTAATCGAATGTCCATTTGATTATAAATATCCTGTGTTTGATTTTTCTGCTCGCCAAAGTCAATAAGAATTATTTGATAGCCTTTTCTTCGAATCATTGACAAACGTTCATCATCGCCATTCTCATAATAATGAACGCGTCTAAAAATATATGGCTCTGTCCACTCTATTTTTTCATCACCATTTAACCGATTGCCTTCATAGGTTCGTCGAATCATCTTAACCGCATCTTGGTCTCCCCACTCAATAAAAGCAACTTTTCCTCTTTGCTTAGAAAAATACTTTGCAACCAGAAGTGCTGTGTGAGTCACTCCTACACCCTTTTCAGTGCCAATGAAACCTATTGTAATGACTTTATGCTTTTCAGAAATTTTGTTTTGAATTTTTCGATGTCTAAAAAAGCTTCCGCTTTGACCTTTTTTGAACATTTCTCCATCATCCCCCAATCTTTAAATAATGCTCTGTAGAAATCTTGGTAAGATATCCCCTGATTATTCTCTATATGACTATATGGATATTTGTATACATAGATATGCTTAATTGAATGATTCAAAGCTTCAACTTGTTCATCATAACCATGGTTAACGAAAAAAGATGTACGTGGCGGTATATCGCTCATAAGATAGTCTTCAACTTGACTAATCTCCCAGGGCGCCATTGTCCCAACTAGAATATTATATGCTCCACATAACTCTTGAGCCTGAAGATTGCCAGTTGATCCAAGATCGATAATTATCCAATCACTAGCACTAAAAAGTTTATGTAGTCGCTTATTTGATAAAGATTTTTGTACTGTTTTATCAATGATTGGCATGGTGTTCCATATTAAAACACCATCACATATACTTGTCTCATCCGTATATTCAAGGGAACTTAATGCTTGGTTGTCACTCATATCAACAATGACGCATTTACTTTTGGATTCTCTTAAATAATGTGCCAAGGTACTTGTTACATGTGTGACACCACTACCTGCTTTGATTCCACAAACAGATATAAGTTTATCTTTATATGACCTCAAGAGTATATCCAAAGAATTCTCAGACTCTATTTCTCGAATTTTTTGAAGTGCCTTTTTCAACTCTGTGATGGACTCATATCGTTGATCTCGGTTAAATTGACATGCTTTTTGTATGATTTGTTCAAATTCCTCTCGAATATCTGCTCTGAAAAATCGGATTGGTTCTAGACGTGAGGTTACGGAATTTAGATTTTTCTTCGTCAACATAAAATACATCACTATTCCGACACCAAAAATATCTGTTCGCACATCTGTCTGTCCCATACCGTATTGTTCAGGTGCAGCAAATCCACGAGTCCCCAAATATTCTGTATCAGCATCTTTGTTTTCTTGATAAAATCTAGCAATACCAAAGTCGATGAGTTTGACTCGATTGTGTTTGGACAAAACAATATTATCCGGTTTTATATCTCTATAAATAAGTGGAGACTCAAAGTCTGTGTGCAAATATTCAAGTGCTTGACATATCTCGATGGCAATTTCAATTGTCATCACCTCTGACATGACACCTTTCTTGCGTATAAATTCTCCTAGTGTATCGCCTTCAACATATTCGCGTACAACATAAGTCCTATCATTTTCTTTGAAAACGTCTGTTATTAAGGGAATGCTTTCATGATTTAAAGATTTTAACATGTGGATTTCATTAGTATAGATTGGATTATTATGATGTATTTTTTTGATAATCCAAGTTGAATTTAAATAGATATGTTTTGCTTGATAAACAGAAACCTCTTCCGATTCTTTGATTGTTCGGACAATCTCGTATTTATCAAATACTACCTCTCCCGCTTGCATAACTTCTCCTTAAAATTAATTTACCATCCTGTCGTTAATAATTGAGATAAACGAATTATTCTATTATGTCTACTTGATGCCCTCATCTTTAAATATTATACGATTTCTTTTAATAAACATCAAGAATAATTCACTAGTACTTATTTATTATATATTTTAGGTCAAATTACCCACCTTTCTTGTCTCCTATAGCAGAACAAAAAAGGTATATCAACATTCATGAATTTTCATGACGTGGTATACCTTTTTCATGGGATATTTTTATAGGGTTTGGGTGATTATAATAATTTATCGAATAATTTACTTACAGATTCATTATTATGGATGGCTTTAATTGCATTTGCAAAAATATCACAGACACTTAACTGCTTGATTTTTTCAATTTGTTTGTCACTGGATAATTGAATCGTATCTAGAACAACTAATTCTTCAATGGCTGATTTTTGAATACGTTCAATCGCCGGTCCGGAAAGTACCGGATGTGTACAACATGCAAAGATTCGTTTTGCCCCTTTTTCATGCATCGCTTGAGCTGCATTACAAATCGTTCCTGCCGTATCAATCATATCATCGACCATGATGACATTTTTATCTTTTACATCACCTATAACACTCATAACTTCGCTTACATTTGCTTCAGGACGACGTTTATCGATAATCGCAAGTGGAATATCAATCTCTTCTGCAAAGGAACGACTTCGCTTAACACTTCCGATGTCTGGAGCAACAACAACAAAGTCGCCTTCGATTTCTTTAATCTTATTTTTGTAATAATCCACTAGCATAGGATTACCCAGCATATGATCGACAGGCATTGAGAAGAATCCTTGAATTTGAGCCGAATGTAAATCCATCGTTAATATACGGTCTACACCTGCTGCCTCAAACAAATCGGCAACAAGTTTAGCACTAATCGGATCTCTAGCGCGCGCTTTGCGATCTTGTCTTGCATATCCATAATAGGGAATAACTGCAGTAATACGACCTGCAGACGCACGACGCAACGCATCAATTGTAATTAATAATTCCATTAAGTTGTCGTTGACGGGATTCGACGTTGATTGAATGACAAAGCAATCAATTCCACGAACGATTTCACCGATTTTTACAAAACTCTCACCATCACTAAACTGTCCTGCTTCACAAATTGCCAATTCTCCGCCTAATGAACGTGCAATTCTTTGAGCCAATGGTTTGTTTGAATTTCCAGAAAAGATTTTGATACCATCTACTGTTTTTACCGTACTGGTCATTAAATTTCCTCCTAATAAAACTATGTCAGATCACTGACTAATGCCGTTTCTTTTTTACCCAATCGATTTTGTTTTCTTGTCTTGTTCTTGCAATACCAAGTGCATCATGAGGAACATTTTTTGTAATTGTTGAACCAGCTGCAGTATAAGCATTCTCTTCTATTGTCACGGGTGACACTAGATTTGTATTACATCCTATGAACGCATGATCTTTAATCGTTGTACGATGTTTATTTACACCATCATAATTGACCGTTACTGTACCACATCCAAAATTTACACTCTTTCCAACATCTGCATCGCCGACATAAGTTAAGTGTGATATTTTGGTTCCGTCACCAATTGTCGAATTTTTTATCTCTACAAAATCACCGACTTTAACATGGCTTCCTATTTCACTATTGGGTCGAATGTATGCATAGGGTCCGACTGTCGTATGTTCTCCAATATGACTACTAAGAATTGTCGACTGCTCAATTGTCGCATTCGATTCAATGACAGAATCAATAACCTTGCTATTCGGCCCGATATGTGTTCCTGCTTTTATAACACTCTTCCCTTCAATGCTTGTTCCCGGATAAATAATCACATCCGCTTCAACAATAACATCTTTGCCAATGTATACTTGATTCGCATCCACCATCGTTACTCCGGATTCCATATGCTTGTAATTAATCCGCTTTCGCATAATGGACGTTGCTTCAAAAAGTTGAACTTTGTTGTTTACACCCAGCGTCTCTGTATAGTCATCAAGTTCCATTGCCTCCACCGGATATCCATCTTTTCGAATAAAATTTAGTGTATCCGGAAGATAGTATTCTCCTTGAACATTATCATTGGTTATCTGACCTAATGCTTTTGATAATGCTTTAGCATTGAACATATACATACCACTATTAATTTCCTTCACTTTACGTTCATCTTGCTTTGCATCTTTATGTTCAACACTTTTCAAAAAATGTCCTTGTTCATCACGAATAATTCGACCATACCCTGTTGGATCATCCACGCGCGTTGTTAAAACCGTCACGCCATGACGCCCTTCTTCATGGGTTGTCTTAAGTTTAGATAAGCTCTCTCCTGTAATAAGCGGCGTATCTCCAAACAAAACAAGTACATTGCCTTCTCCTTGAATAAACTCTTGTGCTTGCATGACTGCATGTCCTGTACCTAGTTGTTCCTCTTGAACCACATAGGAAACAGGGTGTTTTATGGTATGCATCACTTCATCGCGGCCATGGCCGACAATAACACAAATCTCACTGGCTCCGGCTTCATAAGCTGCTTCAATAACATAATCCAGCATGGTTCGATCCAAAACTTTATGAATCACCTTCGGCTGATCCGATTTCATTCGAGTGCCTGCACCTGCTGCCAAAATTACCGCCTTCATAACGGACATTGTATACACGCTCCTTTTCCAAAACACATTGTACAACAGATAGTAAACTACCGCAAGTACAAATTGCAAATTTGTATCTTTCACTAAAAAAACATGAAAAAAAAGAAACACTTCTACCCATAAGATAGAAGTGTTTCACAATTACTCATAAACTTCAGACATATCGCTACTATCATCATTTTGTTCTGCAAGAGAAATTGTTTCATATTTTTCTAAAATTGACTTTTGTAATTTCTCCCTTGTTTCTGAATTAATCGGATGGGCAATATCTCGAAACTCACCGTCAAGCGCTTTTCGACTAGGCATTGCAATGAACAAGCCTTTTTCTCCTTCAATGACTTTGATATCATGAACCACAAACTCATTGTCAAAGGTAATAGATACAACCGCCTTCATTTTTCCCTCTTTTGCTACTTTTCTTACTCTCACATCAGTAATCTCCATAAAATGTACCCCTTTCTGTAACATGCTGCAAGTGGATACCCCCACTTCCTTTAAATAAATACTAATTCTATTATATCTTATATAATTTATGTTTTCAACTCAAAAAAATATTTGTTCCTTATTCACAACAATCTTCGGTTCATGGGCTTGTCCGACAAACTGACTGCCGTCTGCAATGGTACTTTTACTATCCACAATGCAATTTTCAATGCGACAATGATCACCGATATATGTTTCATTAAGGATGATTGAATTTTTAATAATTGTATTTTTCCCAACAAATACTTTTCTAAACAATAATGAATTTTCAAGCGTTCCATTAACAATACACCCGGAAGAACATAGGCTATTGGAAACTTTTGTTCCTTGGTTAAATTTTGCCGGTGGCTCATCTTCGACTTTTGACATAATACTTGGACTTGACTTAAAAAAGTACTCACGTAAATCTTTATCTAAGAAGTCCATATTGGCCTTGTAATATGAATCTAGGGCTGCTATAGACCGCCAATATCCTTCATGAATATATGCCATAATTTTCTTTTGTTTACGATAACGTACAATGATATCCATAACAAAATCGTAACGGCCTTCTTTTGCTGTAGCTTCAATCAAATCAATCAACAAGCGCCGACGTATAATATATATTCCTGCTGATACCAAATTGCTTGCCGGATCAATGGGTTTTTCTTCAAATTCAATAATACGATTTTTTTCATTGATAATGACATGGCCAAATCTGGATAAATCTTGATTTGGATCTAAGTTTTTACACACAATGGTAATATCTGCATGGGTATCAATGTGATATTGTATGACTTCATTATAATCTATTTTACTGATGCCATCGCCTTGAGCAATAATTGCATAAGGTTCATGACTATTTTTTAAATATGATAAGTTTTGATAGATTGCATCTGCTGTTCCTCGATACCAAAGGCTATTATCATGGGTAATATAGGGAGTAAGAATATAAAGGCCTCCATGCTTACGTCCAAAATCCCACCACTTTGATGAACTTAAATGTTCCACTAAAGACCGAGAGTTATACTGTGTGACAACAGCAACTTTTTTTATATTTGCGTTTGTCATATTACTTAATGAAAAATCAACCGCTCGATAACTACCTGCAATAGGCATTGCCGCTAAGGCTCTCATATGTGTCAGTTCTCGCAATCGTTCATTTTTACCTCCGGCAAGTATTATTCCTAGGGCCCTCATACTTCCACCTCCTCAAGTATAATGCTTTCACCGCTTTCTAACCGGTTATTTTTATAGTGTTTGTATGTTGTCACACCGGTAATAGCACAGTTTTTTCCAATCCATACGCCATCCGGAACCACAGCATCCTCTCCGATTACTGTAATTCCTGAATCATATACATTAGGGTCAAGTGAATTTTTAATATTCTCACCTTCACCTATAGTTACATTTTTACCAATAATCGCATCTTCTGAAATAACACTACGTTCAATTTTCGTATTTTCCTTAATCACTGCATTTGACATAATAATGGAATCTTTAATGATACATCCTTTTTCAATGGTTACATTTGAGCCAATCACTGAATTACACACGCTCCCATAGATTTCTGTTCCCTCACCTAAAATACACCGATCTACATTTGCTGAATCTGCAATATATTGCGGTGGTTGAATCTCATTATTGGTATATATTTTCCAATAAGCTTCATATAAATTAAACTCAGGTACTAGACTGATAAGTTCCATGTTCGTTTGCCAATAGGATTCTAGTGTACCTACGTCTCTCCAAAACCCTTCAAATTCATAGGCAAAAACATTATATCCTTGATTTAGGCAAAAAGGAATAATGTGTTTTCCGAAGTCACTGTTGTTATGATTTTTTTCTGCAAGTCTCAGTGCATTTCGAAGTACCTTCCAATTAAATATATATATTCCCATGGATGCAAGATTGTTCTTAGGATTTTCCGGTTTTTCTTCAAATTCCATAATTCGGTAATTATCATCCGTATTCATAATGCCAAAACGATGGGCCTCTTCATAGGGTACCGGCAATACAGCAATGGAAATATCGGCACCATTCATTTTATGACTATTTAACATCATCTCATAATCCATCTTATAAATATGATCTCCTGAAAGAATTAGAACATAGTCCGGATCGTAATAATCGATAAAGGGAATATTTTGAAAAATGGCATTGGCCGTTCCTGAATACCACGCTTCGTTTTCACGACTCAAAAACGGAGATAAAACCGTTACACCACCAATACTTTTATCTAAATCCCAGGGAATTCCTATACCGATATGCCGGTTTAGCTGCAGTGGTTGATATTGCGTCAATACCCCCACCGTATCTATCCCCGAATTAATACAATTACTTAAGGTAAAATCAATAATACGATATTTTCCTCCAAATGATACTGCCGGCTTAGCTGTCTTATCTGTCAAAATTCCTAATCGGCTCCCACGCCCTCCGGCAAGTAACATTGCAACAATTTCTTTTTTATGCATATGCATGCCTCCTTACTTCTATCTAATTTATGCTGGAATAATCTTTACCGTTTTTTTAGTTTCATCAACACCGTCATATTCAACAAGTGTATAATAATCTTTGATTAATTTTTGCTTTGGATCTTTTGTTGCTAGCACAACAGCAACTCCGACAATATTTGCTTCAAACTCAGACATCAAATCTGCCATACCTTTGGCCGTTCCCCCTGCCTTCATAAAATCATCTACAAGCAAAATATTGGATTTTCTTTGAATAGACCGAATGGGCATTGCCATGGTTTTGATGCTTTTTGAAGACCCTGTCACATAATTCATCTGCATCGTTGTTCCTTCTGATAAACGGGCTGACTTACGAATAACGGCAACCGGAATTCCCCGTTCATTTGCAATAGCCATTGCTAGAGGAATCCCCTTAGTTTCAATAGTCACCACATAATCAATACGATGTTCTTTATATTTTGTAATAATACATTCCGCCATTTTTTTTAACATTTTAGGATCAAAAAAAAGATCATTCATATAAACAAATCCACCGGGTATCACACGTCGATAATCATTTAGTTTTTGGCATATAAGTTGCTTCACTTTTTCTACCTGTTCCGGTTTCATATAAGCCGCATAATATATTCCTCCGGCTGCTCCTGAAACCGATATAATCTCACCTTCATCATTTTTTCGCAATACCGCCTCGATTAAATTAATATCTTCGCTTAATGTGGATTTTGCACATTGAAATTTTTCTGAAAAGTATTGTAGCGTATACATATGAAACGGATGATCTACAAGTATCTTTGTTATAAGACTAATACGTTGCGCCTTTGTTAATTTATCCATCTTTTCCTCACTCACATCTTTTTTTTCATTATACACCAACTTTATGTATATGATAACCCTTTTTCTTAATCGTTTTGTTGCTCTTCGCTTAAGAATCGTATACAATAGGATATAATCTTATTTCATTTGATTGGAGTTAATTATGAAGAAAAATTATTTAGAATCATATCAGCATGTCTTTTTTATCGGCATCGGCGGTATTAGCATGAGTGGACTTGCAGAAGTTTTACACAACCGTGGTTTAACGATTAGCGGTTCTGACCAAACAGCTTCTGAGATTACAGAGCATTTAGAAGAACTTGGTATTAAAGTATATATTGGCCATGACCAAGCGCATATTCGTCCGGGTATCGACTTAGTTGTCTATACGGCTGCAATCAAAAATGACAATCCTGAACTCGTCAAGGCCAAGCATCAAGGTATTGATTTAATGGAACGCGCCACTTTACTTGGATATATTATGGCCGATTATACACAATCCATTGCGGTTGCAGGAACTCATGGAAAGACAACAACAACGTCTATGCTTGCACATATCCTTATGGCCGGTGATCTTGACCCAACGATTTCTGTAGGCGCAATTCTAAAAGGCATTAATGGTAACTTTAAAATTGGCCATTCCGATTATTTTATTACTGAAGCATGTGAATATAACAATAGTTTTCATAAATTTTTTCCCAAAATCGGCATTGTATTGAATATTGAAGAAGATCATTTAGATTTTTTCGAAGACTTAGCCGCCATCCGAACCTCTTTTCAACGGTTTATACAAAATATTCACCCTGATGGCTATTTGATTATTAATGATTCCATTGAAAATATTCACCGGCTAACGGAAAATACATCATGTCAAATAATCACTGTGGGTTCATCCCCTAGCTCAACATATTCTTATACCAATGTTTCTTATGACAAAATGGGCCATTCCACATTTGACGTATATGAAAATGGAAACTACCTTGACACAATCCATCTTCATGTCACCGGTTCCCATAATATTGAAAATGCACTGGCTTCTATTGCAACAGCTCGATGTTTTAATCTCTCGCTTGAGCAAATTAAACGAGGACTTTTGGAGTTTTCAGGTGCCAATCGCAGATTTGAATATATAGGAACATATAATGGCATAACCATCATTGATGACTATGCACACCATCCGACAGAAATACGAAAAACCATTGAAGCGGCTAGGAACATTGACCTTAACCGTCTATATATTGTTTTTCAGCCACACACCTATTCTCGTACTAAAGCACTATATAAAGACTTCGTAGAAGCCCTCAAACTGGCAGATGGCCTTATTATTACTGACATCTATGCAGCTAGGGAAAAAGACCCAGGAGATATTCATGCTTCAATGCTTGTTGAATCTTTATCAAATTTTGATTTAGATATTGTCTATATTGACGATTTTGATGAAATTTGTGATTTTATCAAAAAAAATTGTGTACCCAATGATATGTTAATAACTATGGGGGCCGGAAACGTTAATATGATAGGACCTATGCTTCTTAAGAAATAGATTTCCACACTATCCACAAAAGGTTTAAAAAACTTGACAAGGGATTTATACAGAGAAAAGTCTCTCATACTTTTCTCTGTTTTTCATTTTTACCAAATTTTCTTTGCTTATTTACAAGGGATAAAAAAATTTCTGAAATGTCAAGGAGAAGATTTTGGTGCTTTATCCACATTATCCACAATGTTATACACGGTAATGCGAATTCTGCGCATTTGCATGACATACAGACACCTTGTCTTTAATGCATAACATTTCCACTATATATTCAGCTATTAAAAAGCAACCTTATGTATGCTATAATAAGTCTATCGACAAATTGGATAAGAAATAAATGAAAAGTAGGTAATTATCGTGAATACTAATTATGTAAAATTAAAGCCACACAATTTCGTTCCTTATACACTCGTGCCGAATTTCTTTATCGATCAATGTATTGCTAAAGCAAATGGAGAGTTTATCAAAGTATATTTAATTCTATTACGCTATATGACTTCAAGTAATCTGAATTTAAATCTTAATCAGATTGCAGATGTTTTGTTAATGACAGAATCTGATGTATTACGCGCCTTAAACTATTTTCAAAGTGAGCGTTTGATTACACTTACCTTTGAAAATCATCAACTTACTGAGATTCATCTAAATCATTTGGAACCCACCAGACCCAATGACCCTGATGATACTAAATATAACCTTCCCAATGATGATGATTTTTCTGAAGCAGCTTATCAACCAGCTCAAAACGAAAACTCTTCAGCACCCAATCAACATCAAGGGCGACCATCCAATCATTTGCGTGTCATTCATACTAAGCCTGACTATACCAACAAAGAGATTGCACGTTTTGCTTCTCAGGATGAGTTCACTCAATTATTTTATATTATTCAAAAATACTTAGGGAAAACCCTGTCCGGTGAAGAAGTAAAAACGATTATTGGTTTTCATGATTGGTTAGGCTTACCTATTGAAGTGATTGAACTCATGATTGAATACTGTGTTGATAACGACCATCGAAATATGCGCTATATAGAAAAAGTTGCGATTGATTGGGCGGACAATGAAATTAATACTATTGAAAAAGCAAAGGTTCGAACTGAAACATACAAACGTTCCTATTTCACAATATTAAAAGCCTATGGAATTACTGATCGTTCACCGACACCTCAACAAATCAAACTTATGGACCGTTGGTTAAATACCTATCATATGGATATAAAAGTTATTGAAGAAGCATGTATGCGAACCATCAACCAGATTAATAAAGCAGAAATGCGTTATACCGATACAATACTCTCGAGTTGGTCCAATCAAGGCGTTAAGATCTTGTCTGATTTAGAAAAGATTGACGAAGCGTCCAAAAAAACATCGGCTTCAAACAAACCCCTTCAGTCAGGGACATCCAAAAATAGCGGTAAACGTCCCAATGCTTTCAATGATTATGATCAACGTCAATACGATTATGAAGCACTTGAGAAAAAAGCGATGGAATTACGAATGCAGGAATTTAACGGAAAGAGGTTCTCCTCATGAGCATGACAAAAAGTGATTATAATAAAATTATGCGTACTTATGATCAGAGAAAGGCATCTAACAGTCAATTACAGACAAAACGATTGGATGAGGTGTTTTCTAAAGTTCCTGAATTAGAAAACATCCATAAACAAATATCTACACTTGGATTAAAGGCTATACAAAAAACGATTGCACATCCAAGTCAAAAGGATAAATATGCACAGGAACTTACCTCCAATCTCCAAAAACTGAAGAACAAAAAAACAACCTTACTTGAAGGTCATGGTTATCCTGCAGATTATCTTGAACCCATCTATACATGTAATGATTGTAAAGATACCGGATATATTAATAACCAAAAATGTCACTGCCTTAAACAAGCTATTATTGATTACTCTTACGAACAATCGAATTTAAAACATATATTAGCTAAAGAAAATTTTTCAACATTTTCATTTAAGTTCTACTCAAAAGATAAAGACCCTAAAACCGGAATGTCATCTTTTGAAAACATGCGTTCCGTTCATCAAGCCTGTCTTGATTTTGTAGAAGGCTTCAATACATCATTTAATAATCTTATTTTATATGGTCGTTCAGGATTAGGAAAGACATTTCTATGCAATAGCATTGCAAAAGAATTATTAGACCAAGGAAAAACAGTTATTTATCTTTCCTCCTTCCAATTGTTTCGCCTTTTTGAAAATTATCGTTTTCATAAAGATGAAGAAATTGTCACCAATGATGATATCGAAAGCATTTTTCAATGTGACCTTCTCATCATTGATGACTTAGGAACAGAATTCAACAATGCATTGACCAGCGCCGAATTGTTTAATTGTTTAAACTCTCGCTTAATGAATCGACGTTCAACAGTTATTTCTACGAATTTGAATCCAAATGAGTGGGTATCCAAGTATTCCGAACGTATTGTTTCTCGAATCTTTGGATATTATACCCAACTCAAACTTTTTGGTTCTGATATCCGATTAATGAAATACCAATAATTTTTTTGCCCGATCCGATGTTTCTTTCATAACATCGGATATTTCTTTGCTATGGTCCGTAAGCATTGAGTTACTTGCACTAATTTCCTCCATGCTTGCCGTCGTCTGTTCAATCACAGATGCTAAACTTGTGGCCGCTTGATCCACATCATCGGTATTTGCTTTGATTGAGTGTGAAATACTTGCTAGTGTATCAAAGGCTAATTTGATTTCATTCACTATCGATTTTAATTCATTAAAATTCTCATTCACTAAATGTGTCGAGGCTAAACTTGCCTGTAATTTTTTGCTACTGTCTTCCATACTTTCTTTGGCTAAATCATTGGTCGCTGTAACGCTCGTTAAATTATCCGTAATCTTTACAGTTGCTGTTTTTGTAGTTTCAGCAAGTTTTCGAATTTCATCGGCAACAACCGCGAAACCTTTTCCGGCTTCACCGGCACGGGCCGCTTCAATTGATGCATTTAATGCAAGTAAATTCGTTTGTTCCGTAATCTCTTGAATATTTGCTGTAAAGCTTGATGTTTCTTCGATTTTATCTGACAGAGTTACAAAATTACCCGCCAACTCTTTTATGACTTCATTCAGCTCACCCATGTGTTTTTCAAGTGTTTTCATATCACTAACACCTGAGGTTGATAGATTGTAGACATTATTGGTACTCTCTGCTAAAGCACCTGCCAATTCCGTTAACTCTGTAATCTTTATATTATTTTCGGAAGCATTATAGGCTATTTGATTGATTTGTTCTGTTTCACTCTGACTTGCATTAGACACTTCTTTCATGGTGTCTGAAACATTCGTCTGTTCTTCAACACTTTCTATTAACCGATGATTCACTTTTTCAATATTATCAAGAATACTGCTTACAGCAGTTTGCAATTCTGATGAAATATGGTCTTTTTCCATGTTTTGCTCTTCTAATCTATTAAATGTTGCTTGTAATTGTGAAAATTGTTTATTACATAAATACACAATAACCCCTAATAGCAAGGACGTTAATGTAAATGTTAACAAGATACCGGCTATATTATCAGCTAAATATATTGCATCTGCTTTGGGATTCAAACTATTGATTAAAATGACCGTTAAACTAATAATAAAGCCTAATACATAAAGGCGTACATTCAAATGAACAGAACCAAATACAACGATGAAAAAGCAAATTGTTAATAACGTTAAGCTACCGCCATAAGTCAATCCGATAAATGCACTCACTCCACCTATGATTACAATGCTTACGTATCCAAAAAAATGTGCTTTTTTCATAATTTTTGTTGTCACAATATAGGCGATGATAACCAATACAAGCTCTGCAATATAGTAATAGGCAATGGAATCTGTTCCCGGACCAAAGAGCGAATAGATAATTCCGGCAATCATTGATATACTAAAGGCAATCAACATAAAAATATTTTTTTTCTGAGTATCTGCTTTTACCAAATTATTCATAAACTGTTCCTCCTACTTTGAACGCTTTTTTCTTATTTTACCATCGATTGGTTTGAACGTCAAAATAAAAAGACCAACATCAACGAATAACTCGCTTTTGTTGGTCTTTTTCATTAACGCAGGCAGTAGGACTTGAACCCACAACCCTCTGATCCGAAGTCTGTATATCTCGAAAACCCTTGTTTGTGTCTCTTCCCTCGTCTATAATCTTTTATCAATAATTAGATACTAATCGTTAAAAAAAATCCGTTTTGCGTCTTTTCAGCCTGTATCTTTGGAGACAGATGATGTTACCCTCTGATCTATAATTTCTTTATATTCTTTCTTGATCATGTATTTCATAGTGAATCTCTCTTCCTCTGTTAGTGTATCTAATAGTTCTTCCACCTCTTTATATTTTCCGCTGCTTTGTCCCTTATTGATTGTGACGTCATCTATTTCTATCCCTAGTTTTTGTGCTACTTTTAAAAAGTCATTTACTTGATCCGGTAGTTTCTTTTTCCAATTCGTTAATGTATTTCTTGAAAACTCTAATTCTTCTGATAGAATTGCTTGACTTTTAGGGTATTCCTCTATTGCTTTTACTAGTCTTTTTCTTATTTCTTCTTCCACAAATTTTCCCCCAATCTTTTGTGATATTTTTCTTTACATGCACAATCGTTTGTGATAAAATGTATATATAAGTTATTTATCAAATTAAAAAACTTTAAAAAAAATAACTTCTACCCACCATTATATCACGATTTAGATTAGATAAGGAGATTTGATTATGATTAATTTTGAATTTGTAGGTACGCACCTTAACGAAGATGATACGGTTCAACTTGAGTTTGTACTTCATGATTTACTTGGATTGACACAAGAAGATCTATTCGGTCCATTAGAACTTACTGAATATACCATAAATGTAATTAACATGGAATATCGTCCTATTCCTTGCGCTATGGTCCTAGATTTGGTTGTCACTGATGATTCTGCAATTACTACACCAAGATTTATCACACTAGGATTTAAGGATCCTGTTTTATCCTCTGCTTATGAAGGACTTCTTGATAATAATCCAAGTGTTTTATTAGATGTTAAATTATCCGAAATCACTAGGTTTAACACACGTTTCTATGATTTTGCAAAACAACAACAAATGCTATAACCCTTGCTCATTAAAAATAGCTACTCTCACCATCTCCCCACCAATCTCAAAGACTTGAAACCAATCACACCAATACATTTAAGCAGCACTACTCACTAATGGCATTTACCTATCGCATGATATAACTATTCCACTCAATATTTAATCAACCCTTGACCACTGTATTGTTAAGATAACGCATCAAGATATCTTCACAACGAACAACTGAAAGTAATTGATTTCAGTGCTTTTCTGAAATTGATTACTTTAAGGCGTTAGGTCAAGCGTAAGCGCGACAGATTCTTACCAAGTATTTCAAGTAGCCAGTGCCTTTCAAGTCTTTGAGATTGGACAGGAGAACCATCATAAAAGAGCGTCGAGAAAACAATGTTGTCTCGATGATGCTATTTTTAAGTTTGACACACGTTCAGTATTTACAAGGGTTTGCACCACTTTTTACAAATTCTCGTTGACGAGAAAATCTTAGATAAGGAGATTAGATCATGAATGAAATAACCATGAAAGACCTGATCATTCAGAAACTTGATTATATTCAAACGTCCTTACAATCCATCAAAATGCAGTTTTTCCGAATTGGGAAATACATGTATTTCATCAAAGAAAACTTTGACCAAGCCGAATCTTTTATTACTTATGGTGAAGAAACATATTTGCCCAAGAGCCAATACGCTGGATGGTTGCAGTTGCTTAAGGATGCCTTTGATATGAGTGAATCTACTATTTACAAATATATGACTGTGTATCTTAAGTTTTCGGATCATCCTGTATTCAAAGAATATGGTTTGACGCAACTAACAGAAATGTTATCGGTTCCAATTGAAACACTGGAAGTCATGCACTTAACTCAAGATATGACGGTTCGAGAGATTCGCAAGAAGGTCAAAAACGCGTTAGCGTTGGATAAACCGCCCGAAGATGTGGATAATGATGACGATGAAGATTTGCCCGATGACGATGTGGATAACTTGGAATCTACAGAAGACGAAGAAACACAAATGTCTGTGGATAATTACGAAAATCAGATGGAAGAAGATCAGCGGAAAATCGATGCCATTAAGAGGTCTATTGATATGACCATGCAATCATTCAACAGCAAGATTAAGTATAAGGAAATGGAGATCAAAGATTCTCCTAAGAACATGAAGATTCGCGGACACCTTGAACAACTCCAAGCAGATCAAAAGATACTCCAAGGAATGCTTGATCACATAGATGAAATTTACCGGTCCAACGAATTTAGGTGGTTATGATGATAGATTATATACGCGTCGTTCAATTTACCTGTTGGTCTATCGTTGCGATCTGCGTCATTTTGATAATATATTTGATTCTAAGAAAGGATGATTATTTATGAGAAGATTTGAATTAGGTGAAACGGTTGTTTTTAATCATGGTGGTATGGTTATTGGAAAAATAATTGATACGCGTGGATGGGGAATTTTTAAAGAGTATTGTGTTCTCTCTACTTATTCTGATTATTCATTAAAAGTCCCAAAAGAACAGTTAGACTGGCTTAATCCTAATCAGATTGTTAAATCTGATTTAGTTGATATTAAAGTTGGTGATGATCATGATTGATGAATTTAGTGATTATGTTCCTTTGGATTTGGATGATATAGAAGATTTTTATAATAATGTTGATGATGAATTAGAACCGATTTGTTCGGTTTGTCATAAGCCGATTACATTTTTTGATTTTGCTAATCATGGAAAATGCAAAGAATGTCGTGGTGATTCTTAATGATTGAATATTTTAATAGTTTAAACACAATCGGCAAAATACTTTTTATCTTACTTTTACTTGTTGAAATTCGATTCTTTCAATATAACTTAGAATTTTTTGAAGAGCAACACCATTGATATAACATTCTGCGCGCGAATTTTATATAAATGATACTAATACACTTATATTAATTAATTAAAAGATTGGAGAAAATATTATGGATATGAACAACATTACAATGGATTTGGAAACAGTGGTTTTTAACGTAAGTAAGTTTAAAGGTAAGATTGACGGTAACACTATTGATTCAGCAAAGATCGTTATTTTATCTAATGAGTTTAATCCCTCGGATAATGTCAATAACGCTGAACAGACAAACATTCGAAAAGGTTATGAGGTTTCCATCTACAAAATGGATCCACGTGCATTTGATGATCTTGAAGCGAAACACCCACTTTTGAAATTTCCTGTGAAATGCAAGTTAAAAGTCGCTTTGAAAAACGGTAAACCTTTAATCGTTGGTTTTCATGATAAGTTTGATGCTGTAAAGGTCGGATAATATGGATGATCCTTTTATGATCGATACGATAACATCAAGCCAAGGTAATCAGATCATTAACTTACTTGAAGAAATTCGAGATTTGCAACTAGAAACAAATGAACTCATATTCGAACTTTCAAAACATTCATTTATACTGTCAAATTTAGCTATAGGAATGATCATATTCCTAACTGGTTTGACTTTATATAAACTTTATAACATGTTCTTTAAAGGAGCATAGAAAGGAGTATCTTATGGATTGGACTACAGCTTTAACTAGTGTTGAATTAAACGGTATCGTTGATGGTATTGTTGCTATCGTACCTATCGTTGCCCCTGTAGTGGTTGGTATGATCGCTATCAAAAAAGGTTGGAGATTCTTGCTTTCAAATTTACGAGGAGCGTAATCGAAACCACTGCAAACGGTGGAGATATCTAAGTATATCTCCACTATTTTTTTAGGAAGGAGAGATATTGTGTATAAGTCTAGAAAACCAATTGCACTATTTTTAACGGTTATGTTGTGTATAACTCTTGTAACAGCGCATTACTCAAAAACACAAGTTCACGGAGTAACTGAAACGATTGTTGCCCCTTATGTTCTTGATGCAGTTGCTAAATTACTGGTTGCAGTTTCTGGAGCATATATTATTGAAAAGATTAATGAAGAACATGATATGGATCTTACATCAAATGATGTTGTTCAAACTGCTGATGCATTAAAAACTTTGTATCACATATTCTTAACAACAGACGGTTTTAAACTTGAAGATAAACAAACAGGTGAAGAAGTTAATATTTCTGCAGATACAAGTTCTGTTGCAGGACATTTGATTACTGGTACTACTCCAACCGATGCACATGATCGTGCGTTCTACCAATGGTACAATCAGAACGTTTCCAAAAAACTCGGTCAATATCATATTCGTGTCCGTCAATGGTCCGATACTTATGGCCAATATATAGATCGATTTTATGCAAAAGATAACCCATTAGAATTGTATCAATATGTCCCTACAGAATATAAAGACGATTTCTTGCAACTGTTCGCAGATATGCAAGAAATGGTCAAAAGTGGGTTTGAGACTAATGGATATGAGAAAGGATTTATAAAGCCTGTAATACTTGGTGGATATAATCAATGGGTTAACTATACTACTGGTGAACAGTTAGTTTGGAATACTGCCGTACATAAAGATTCATTTCGTATAATGGTTGAAAATTTTGTTCAACAAAAAGTTAATGAAGGTAAGTATGCTATTGTCTACACTTATAGTGTTATTCCTAATGTTGGACAACCTTATATTGCTTACTCGGATTATCCTTTTAATGTTTACGGTCAAAATCCTGATTTCTATTATCAATCGGCTTATGCTAGTTATATTGATTCTGATGTTGGACGTTATTCTCTTTATCATCCTGATGTTTTAGGTACTATTATTTATAGTAGCCACATTTTAGACGATTCTTATTATGAAGAAGAATCGTCCCCAGTCGCTTTCCCTCTCTTTCCACCTGTTGTTGATGATTCGGGTAATGTTGCTCTTGATCATGGTGATGTTCAAGAAGTTCCTGTTGAAGAAGACCAAGACGGTGTTCCCTTTGTTCCCGATGATTGGTGGACATCTGTATTTGATGATTTTTTTGGTCAAACAATACCTGGTGATTATGATGGTTCATTAACGGATATGACGCAGACGCAACTTCTACAAGAGATTGCAAGTAATACTAAACCACCCAACTTTACTATTGTTGACCTCGATGCCATATATGAAAAACTCAAAGAAAAGTTCGGAATGTTTTATCAGATCAAGGAATTTTTTGAAGCGATTATGAACGAAGATTATTCGAATCCCCAACGACCACAATTTACAATTACCTTCACTGGACAACTCGGAATAAATGGTACTTATGAATTTTTAAACCTTGATTTATATGATCAATACCGTGATTATATTTTTGCTTTCATTGTTGCTACTGGATGGTTTGTTACTTTAAAACGCATCTTCGGTTATATTCCAAAAGTATTAAATTAAGGAGTGTTTATATGCTAAATCAACTATTGCTGGACACGATCGATAAAATACCTAGCTTACCCACTATTGATGGACTATTTCAAGCACAAGTATTTATTATCGAACTAATTTTCACTGTATCTTATTTTCTTCCAATGTATGCATTAACTCAAATGTTTTTGACTTTATTGATCTTTCGTAACTTTGAATTCATTATCAAACTTATTTTAAAAATATGGGATATGCTTCCCTTTACTTGATAAATTTTAACACAATTAAGCATCTGAAGCCTAAAATTATCTGACAATTATCTGAAGGAGATTAAAACCATGCTACTTATGTTAAAAATATTTTTCTTTATGCTGATTGGACCTGTATCTATTGTTGTTTTTTTCTTTCTATTGATCCTGTTCAATCGATTGTATTATCAATTTGTTAAAAAAATTAAACCGATTCCCTATAAAGGTACAGTTGTTAAACGTCGTTCTTTTTGGAAACGGATCCTTGTTGATTTACCTAATCGAATAGCACTTGATTCCTTGGAGAATGATCCTAACCTTTTTCAATATGCAGGACTTCATTTGTTTTGTGGAGAACAAGGAAGTGGAAAAACAATGGCGGTTATTGAATTCTTATCAAGAATACGTCAAGAACATCCGGACGTACAGATATATTCTAATGCTGAATATAAATACGCAGATGGAAAAATAACCCACTGGAAACAACTGATAGAACGTACCAATGGTATTTTTGGTGTTGTTGAGTTTATCGATGAAATTCAATCTTGGTTTTCATCTAACCAGTCTAGAAATTTCCCGATTGAAATGCTTGGAGAAATCTCACAACAGCGAAAACAAAAAAAGATCATTATTGGAACTGCTCAAGTATTTGGACGTGTAGGAAAACCAATACGAGAACAGACCTCTTTAGTATATTTACCCATGACCATTTTTAAATGTTTAACGATCGTACGAGTAACAAAACCAATACACTACTCCGAAGATAAAAACACATTTAAAAAATATGAAAAGGTATACTTTTTTGTTCAAGATAAAGAATTAAGAGATTCATATAACACCTATGAACGGATCAAGAAATATTCCGAAGATGGATTCCATAATGATAATGTCACTCGACTCCATGCAGAATAATTTCCATTTTTTCGAAAGATTCCTTGCTTGCAAGGAAGCGTCGAAAAATGGAAATTAAGGGTGTGGGCGACCTTGTAACACGCCCCCCGAAAGGCAAGCAACTTTTTGCAACAAAGCCTTATTTTACTAGGGTTTAGACCACTTTTTTGAGTTTGCTCAGCTGTCACATTGAGCAAAGCCGACACAATAACCAAAGAAAGGACGGAATTTTGTGCATGATAACTAAAAAAGCAAAGAATTCACTCATTTATACCATGCTGAAAAAAGACCAACAAAAGGAATTTTTTGAAATGAAAAGACAAAAATTTATACCGAACATCGACACATTTTATTACTCCATTCTTTTAGAGCATTCAGATGAAAATTTATCAAACTATGAAATATTGATTGAATATCTGAAAACTAAAAAAGACACTTTAAATGGTGATCCGATTCCTCTTTCAGAAATCGATTCTAAATTATTCATGAATGGTTATCAATTTGGTATGTATGAATATGAGTTTGAATTGGATGAAGAATGCAACTACTTTTTCACTAAGCAGTTATGGAACGAAGAAACACCGCACATTGTTGTTCAAATACGATCATATGCTCTATGGTTATATGGTGTGGAAAAAGCCTATGAACGTACATTGAAAATTGTTCAAGACTTCTTGGATAAGTTTAATCTTAAGATTAAGTGGATAAAAGAGAATCGTATTGATTATTGTTGGCATACTAACTTTATTGATTCGCCTAAGCAATTCTTTGATATCAACAGTATACGCGCTCAACACGTCGGACGATTAAAACAAGCTGACTTTCATGTTGAGTTCCAAGGTGATTACGATTATGAAATTGATTATATGCGTTTTGGTCGTTTAAAATCAAATCGAATCTTATTTCGTGCTTACCTAAAATCAAAAGAAGTGGTTGAGATGGGTTATAAACCTTGGTTCTTTAAAATATGGTTGATGCATGGTCTCATTAATCGTTTTGATTTTTACTGTTTGGAAGAAGCTTTTAAGCAATCAAAATGGTCTTACTTGAATAAAGCTCGACTGCAGTTTTTTCTTGATCATGCTCCGGATATCGATGTGCATTTGAAAAATCGTGTTGAACGTGTTTTGATTCACTCACTGGATCATGATGAAATTAAAGATTTAGCTGATTCACTCACACCACCAGTTACCAACGTTATCAATTTCGAATTTGAAACAAAGCGTAAATTTTATCAGTCCATTGAGAAGGTAAATTTTAAGAATCGTACTGGATTTGATAAAGATGTTCGAATAGCACTGGATTCCCTTCGATTGTATGCTGACTATTTAACGTTTGATTCTTTACGACTCGTTGATCCAACAACTGCAACTCGAAAAAAGAATTGTGATATGACGTATTTTTGGGAACGCTTAAGAGCAGCACAACTTGATTCTCCTGTTTTACCAAAAGATGTAGAACTGATTAGATCCTATAATGATAATGTGGATGTTGAACGCATCAAAGAACGTGCATTACGATCTGCAGTAATGTATAACCTAAAAAATAACCGATATAACGGCAACATTGTCGAAGATAACTTTAACTTAATTAGTGATTTGAATGATAACGATATTATGAATTATCAAAGATATGCAAATAAAAAGATCCACCAACTGAAGATTGATGAATCTAAAATGAAAAAATCTGTTAGAAACCATGTAACTATTGATTTAAATGATAACTCGATTATATCGAAAACGGATTCAAATGTCAATATGAACTCGCTCATGCAGTCCTTCAAAGATTTTTACGAAGATTGGCATTCCAACTAGAAAGGTTGTGTTTATATGAAATTATCGATTTTATATTATGAATTTATTGAAGATAAAAAAATGATAGACGGTCTTAAGGATAATACATTACGTGCATATGCATATTTTGTTTTAAAACGCTTTATTCACGATTTTTTACATGATCCGGATGTTTCGGATTTAGATATACAAGATTTGCGCAAATACGTCGCATATTTACGTTCTACCGATATGAAATCAAAGTCCATACATACGTATTATAACCATGTGAAAGTCTTTATTAGCTATTTGTATCGCAACCATTATACCGAAGTGGATATCTTGCGTGATGGTCCGACGATTCGTGTTTATAATACCATCAAGGAAATCTATTATGACGATGATTTAAAATGTATTTTTTCCGAACTCTTAGGTGACTCCTTGGAGAAGATCATCATCAAGTTGTGTTTTGCTATTCTCATTGATACTGGCATCCGTCCTTCTGAACTTTGCAATATTCAAATACAAGATGTGAACTTTCATAACAGTACGATACTTATTCATGGTTCGAAAACTTATGCGGATCGTATTGTTCCGATTTCTCTACCGGTTCGAAAATATATTACCAAGTATCTTTCGCGTCGCATAGCCCCGATTGACCCTGTGGATAAAGATTATCTTTTGATTTCACGACGATCTAAGACAAAACTTACACACATGAACATTAAAAATTATGTGAATAACTATGTAAAAAAAGCCTATGGAATCAAGCGTGGAACTGCATATTTATTCCGACACTCTTTTGCTACACGATCACTTTACTTGGGAACGGACCTTTATAAGATTAAAACAATTTTAGGTCATACACGTGTTACTACAACAGAAAATTACTTGCGAATGGTTTCCCAACTGCAGATGTCGGATCATGTCGATATATCTGATACATCGCAATTACTCATGTCCTGTTTGTTTAAATAAATCATCTATCAATAATAAAACATAGGTTTATAGCATCAAAAAGCAACAAAAAAAGACGAATATTAACGATTTCAGTCGTTTTTACTGGTCTTTTTCATTAACGCAGGCAGTAGGACTTGAACCCACAACCCTCTGATCCGAAGTCAGATGCTCTATCCAATTGAGCCATGCCTGCATTTACATGTGCTAATGCATTATACAATATTTCTGAAAGGAATGCAAGTTCAAAATAGAAACAATGATTAATTATAGTGTTATTATTTTGATTTGCTTTTCCTCGGCCAATTGTTTTTCGCGTTCTTGACATGTGAATAAGATAACCTGTTCCTTAAAGTCCAATAGCACATCCATACTTTGAGCCAAGCGTTGGTCATCAAAATAGGCAAATACTTCATCTAAAACAAATGGTATCGACTGTCCCTGATGACTCCACTTTGCAATGGTATAGCGGAAAATAATATAGAACAGATCTATTGTTCCTCGACTCAAATTTGAAACGTCTTGCATTTTATGGGTTAGAGGGTCTTTAAAAAGAATTTCCATATCCGGTGTTATCTTAACTTGATTGTACTTTCCGGATGTGATTTTTGCAAGCAACTGAGAAAGCGTGTTATTCATGGAAGGGGAAAATTCATACTTAAGTTCTCGAGTAATTTCTTCAAGAGTATCATCAATAATCTGGTATACACTTAACTGATGATTATAGTGCTGAATTTTTTGTTCCGAAGCTTGAATCTCTTCATCAAGATCTGCAAGGCTTTGATACTGCTTTCTGCTTTCTTTAAGTTGCGTTGTCACTTTAATATGCTCATAAGTTAATTGCTGCTCTTGTTCTAACACAAGGTTTTTTTCATTTTTCAGAGCACTTAACTGCTCTTGACTTAACCCTTGTATATATTTTTCCACCGTTTCAAAGTCATAGCTATTTAGCTGTTCTTGAATTTCAGAAAAACTTTGATTATGAAGTAGTCCTTTTTCTTGTTCTTCTATTCGTATTAAATCCACTTGATGGCTTTTTATGTTTTGAAACTCATGTATTCGTTCCTCAAAATCATTGATTCCTTCAATTTCAAGAGGTCCCATAATTGGCATTAAATATTCGTTCAGATCAACGACGTGTTGATGCTTTTGACGTTTCAATGCAATGATTTGAGTAATTGCTTCTTGATTATCCGTAAGTTCTTCATAGAGCCATTGATTTTTTTCTTCAATGCGCATCCATTCTTGCTGATGTTGTTTTTTACGCCTATGCCAAAACATACCAATCAAACATTCAAAAGCCAATAGGCCTCCCAAAGCAGCGGTTATCCCCCATTGTTGTTGACTCATTACTAAAAAGAAAGCAAAGATTGTTAATCCGGCGAAGGCTCTCAAAAGACTTTTAGCCCATTGCATATTTTTCTTTTCAAAAACTTTTCTTTGATTTTCAGATTCTTGGATTTCTCCTTGTATACGATCTTCATCCGATTGTTTTCTACGCTGTTCTTGTTCTAACGCATCTAATTCATTTTCAATAAGCACTTTTTCTTTATATTTTTCTTTTGCCCCATAAACATCTTCAAGATCATATTCCGTATTCCGACGTATGTCTATAATTGTGTCTTTAATAGCTTTTTGTTTTTCCCGTAATGCTTCAATGCGATGCAATTGGTCACGTTGATGGGATTTTTCTGTATACTCCTCAAAAAGCTGAATATACCTTAATTGTTCTCGAACGTTTTCTAAATCTACATCTAGTTTTTCCTGATACGCAATAGAGTCAAGCAGATTTTTTTCTTCTTCCACAACCTTTTGTCGTTGTTTATATAAATCATCAAGATAGTCCAGCATTTTTGCATATACTGATGATGTTTTTTTCTTTGACCCGATGTGTTCTTTTTTTGTTTTTAACTGTTGTTGAATTTTATGCATAGAAACATTCAGCGTTTTACTTGATAAAGCATTGACAACAGCTTCCTTAAGTTCCACAATTAAATTTTCATCGGTTTCATGACCTAATTGAGAGATAGCGCCCATATTAATATACCCATAATAAGATATGTTTAAATGCATTTTTGCTATATCCGGCAATCGAAAAACAGGATGCATATCGTAGAGTCCGGTTAGCTCTTCGCCTGTGTTTTCGTCATGTACCGTAACTTCTTCCTCGCCTTGCCGAAAATTACGATAGATCCGTACCGTTCGACCCATTTCCTCATCAGTTAATACCATACTTCCACAATACTTCGACGATTCCCAGGGTTGATACTTAGAATGAATATCGAGATATCGCCTCGTCTTAATATATGGTTTAAAGAATCCGAAGAACATCCCTAGAATAAAATACCATAATGTTGTTTTTCCTGATTCATTTAAACCATAAACAAGATTTACATGCGCATCAAATGTAATTTTTTTGTCGTGAAACTTTCCAAAGTGATTTAATTCCAGTTCGTTTATTCTCATTGTCTCTCCTACTTCACCTCATTCAATAACATTTTTACCCCTAAATCAAGCGCTTCTTGATGTGCCTTGTCACTGAGTCCCTTTTCCTGTAGGGATTGTATGAAGTACCCTATAATATCTTCTTTATGTTCTTCATATATTTGGTCTATATCTAGGGCTCGACTTGTTTGATCAACCACTTCTAAATAGCTAATAAAAGGTTTTGCTACTAAACTCCAATCATCATGAATTAAACCCTCTAAAAGATTTAAGGTCAAATCCATCTCACCGATTAATATCAATCGAAGCATATCATTAACGTCAAAAACTTCGAGTTCACGCTTAATAGCATCAAGCAACTCCATACCCGATGTAAACGGCGATACATCGAACTTATGTACCTTCATTGGATGTATCATTTGCTGGTTATGTTGTATACGTATACCCGACGCATCAAGTGAACCGACTATAAATCCATGGTCACCCGTCTCACTAAAATCAAGTGGTTCCAAGCTACCGGGGTAGGCCATTTTTCCATTGAATAGATCTGCTTTGTGGATGTGACCTAAAGCGATATAATTCAACTTTGAGTTTAATAAACGGTTTTTATCTAGGCACATATATCCATGATCTGAATAGACATCACCGTGAATAACTCCGATAACTTGAGACACTTTTGCATCCTTTAGTGTTTTATCAAGAAGCTCATAGTCGAAGTTCACTTCATTTTTATTTTGCCATGATGAACAGAAAAATCCAATGTTTTCATCCAAAAACTCAATATATTCATAGTCTTTATCGACCATATACACATGCTTGGGCCATTGAATCCTTCTAACCCTACTACGCATAATGATTGCAGGATCATGGTTTCCTGCAATCATTATGATACGTGTTTTGATAAGTTTTTCAAACAAATATTTTAAGTCAAACAAATCATTCACTTGGATATAGTCTGCTTCAATACAATCGCCGGCCATGAGAAGAAAATCAATATCCTCTTCATTACAAAATTCAATAACTTTTCTTAAATTTTCTTTGATTGCTTGACGCTTCATTGAGCCAAACCGGCCTCCAAAAGAAGCGTTTTTAAAGCTTTGACCAATATGTAAATCTGCAATATGGACGAACTTCATAGCTTTAAATCTCATCTCCAAAATTAATACCGATTAATTTACCCGTCATAATCAGATTGTGATCTTCGGGGACAAGTTTTAACAGTCCAGCGACTTCGGCTAAGGGCGTTGCACGTATATCGTTATTCTCGATAGATACGGTCATGCCGTACTGCTCTTCACTAATAAGTTTAGCAGCATATGCACCTAATTGTGTGGCTAGTACACGGTCATATGGTGATGGAGACCCACCACGTTGTTGATGTCCCGGAACGGTCACTCGTGTTTCTATATCTGTTTTTGATTCAATATATTCTGCTAAGCGGTAAGATACCGTTGGATATTTCATTGATTTACGATGATCTTTAAAATCTTTCTTATCCATTTCAGCTTCTTTTTTTGTCATGGCGCCTTCTGCAATAGCTATAATCGAAAAATTCTTTCCTTTTTTTTGCCGCTTTTTAAGTGCTTCTATAACAATGTCCGGATCATACGGCATCTCAGGAATCAATACAACATCGGCACCACCAGCCACCCCTGCATGAAGTGTTAACCACCCCGCTTTATTCCCCATAAGTTCGACTAACATAACGCGGTCATGAGAGTCTGCTGTTGTATGAATTCGATCAATAACTTCTGTTGCAATATCAACAGCACTGTGGAATCCAAACGTCACATCCGTTCCATAAATATCGTTATCAATCGTTTTGGGTAATCCAATAACGTTTAATCCTTCTTCACGTAAAAGATTCGCATTTTTATGTGTTCCGGCACCGCCTAAACAGACTAAACAGTCTAACCCAAGCTCTTTATAATTCTCAAGCATTTGTTTCACTTTATCAACGCCATCATCTTCTATTTTTCGCATTTTTTTAAACGGAGTTCTAGCCGTTCCTAAAATGGTTCCTCCGCGTGTTAATATTCCTGAAAAATCTTTGGGTTCCATCTCAATAGATGTGTTTTCAATTAATCCTTTGAATCCATCCATAATTCCAATAATTTCACAATCCATCATACCGTATGCTGCCTTTGCAACACCCCGAATGGTCGCATTTAAGCCCGGACAGTCTCCACCACTTGTTAATAATCCAATTCTTTTTTTCACACTATAACCTCCTGGAAATTTCTAATGAAATATCATTTATATGTGTTTTCTACTCTAGTATACCATATTCTTTCCAATTGATATCTATGAAATACTTGTTTTTTTTAATAATATGTGTAAAATAATATGTAGTACACATAATACAATCTCAAAATATGTAATTCTATCATTATATTGAATACACTATTTTAGAAATGGAGAAAACCATGACTACCAAAGAATTATTTAACGAATATTCAATTGATAAATCGATTCCGATTCCATTATACTATCAGTTCAAAAATATTCTTATTGAAATGATGAAAAAGAAATTACTAAATCCCGGCGACATGATTCCAACAGAATTTGAACTGTGTGAATTATTTGATATCAGTCGGACCACCGTACGGCAAGCGCTAACTGAACTCGTCAATGAAAACAAATTTTATCGTGTCAAAGGACGGGGGACATTCGTCGCTCAAGATAAGATCAATCAAGATTTTATTAAACGTATTGAGAGTTTTAAATTAGAGATGGAACGAAAAGGATATACTCCTAGCTCAAAAGTTTTAGAATTCGAAGTCATTAAAGCTCCGAACGAGGTTGCCGTTGCCTTGAATATCTCTGCATCAAGTGATGTTATCTCACTTAAACGTTTACGTTATGCCGATCATGAGCCCATTGTCATTGCTAATACATATTTGCCCTATATTTCATGCAAAAATGTACTTGATTATGATATGGAGACACAATCTTTATATAAGATTCTATCAAAAAATATCAACACGAAAATTAATAAAGTTATCCGTAATGTTGAGGCCGCCATTCCGACAAAAGAGGACTGCGAATTATTAGAAATAACCAAAAACACAGCTATCCAATTATTTCATTATATCGGCTATAATCAATTTGATTCACCGATTGAATATACTATTTCACGCTACCGTGGGGATAAAAGCGTCTTTACAATCGAACAGTATTTGCATTAATAGCTATTACAAATAGGCCAAAAGACCGGTTAGCCAACCGGTCTTTCTTGAATAAGCAATAAGGGGTTAATATCATCAAAAATTTCAAAAGCATCTTCTAGTGTGTAAACACGATCTAAAAAAGTGTCACGATAAATCGTATAAATATATTGTTCTCCCGTTCCGGTCATCACCGCAATATAATTACCGTCATAGGAAACATAAGGAATAATCTCATCTTCATCAATATAACCATATTCAACAAGCCCTTCTTTAATTGCATGTCGCGTCGTCGAATTTAATATCTTAACCTGTGTCGTTTCGATTCTTCGGGTAATAAGATTGAGATTAAACTCAGGATATTCTTGATTAATCTCTTTTATTGACGTCAGTCCATTTCCGATCAATTCATATCCATTTCCTTCATTTTTCAAGAGGGCTACCGTAAAATCCTGGTCATTTAATCTTGATGAATAAACAACAAAGGCATCAACACCATCATCTTTCATATATCGAATAAATATTTCTTCACCAAGTGCTTCTTCAATTGTCCGGTAAATCGCATCATAAGTTTTGGGATCATTGGTATAATCTCCTTTTGAAGGCCTTTCATAAAAATAATTATTTTTATACTCTTCCTCTGAAATCAAAGAGTAGGATTTTTCATTAATTAATAAATAGCGTTCTTCATCAGTATCATATAAAACATAGGGTTCATTTTCTATCATAATTAATCGCATTTGCTTAAAATCATCATAAGGTATTTTCAACTGATTCACGTCGACGATGAGTTCAATTGTTACCGGTTCCATCCGGTCTAAATCGAAAAAATATCCATAATGGGAAACAATATTTCCAACGGCTTCCATCTGCTCAAATTTTTTCAAAACGTTTCGTCCATATTTTATTGTGGCTTGATTTAGCAACTCCGCTCTTTGATCTAAAATAGTCTCTCGATTAATACGCTGACTAAGCATAGGATAACGTTCTATTATACTATCAAACAATTCCGGGTCTGCTAAAATTAATAGGCTTGTGATAACCTGTGCATCCAAATGATAGTCTTCATATATCAGCCCCATTGTATTTTCCGGAAATGCATGATATTCGCGAAGGAAACGCAAAGCTTCTTGTTGATACTCTGTTCCCGCTTCATAAATATTCACAAGGCCATCATTTGCAGACGCCTTTATATTTTCAAGTACCGTTTCCATATCGTCTATATATAATTCATAATTCAAAAAAAGACCTTCATTTGTAAGATCACTTGACGTATACTCAAAATAATCCCCAGGCTTATATGCAGCATAATTTACTTGTACTTTTATCGGTTTAACAATGAGTGCGTCAAAAATCCATTGACTAAAAATGGTCGGAAGCTTCATTTGCTTTTTCCCAAAAGCAATCGGAACAAGTTCAACCGATAGGCCTTCCTCGTTTTTATAAATAATCATATCATGATATACTGGAATTGTAATATGTTTTCGGTAATTTATTTTAATCCATTTTTGATCAGCATTAGCAATCACACCTTCTGTTGCAATGTTCATGGATTGTGTTACTTCTTCAATTCGATGACTCAATTCATCATTTATGATAGACATAGGGATAAACCCAGTAAATAAATTATCCTGAGTACGATGAATAAAACCTGAATCTAAAGAAGTTAAATAATCCTCTATCGGTTTTTCCTTTACACTATATGGTTCCGGTTCAAATAAATTCACCTGCATGTATCCCCAAAAGGATAAGCATAAGACCAATATAATTGTTAAAATTCCTATGACGACGAAAAACAAACGTCTTTTTATAATATCTGTCATAATGCCTCCTATATGTTACATTTATTTGATTTTTAGACACAGTTGATGCCACTGGCTAAGGAACTCAGTTGAAACGCTTTGATGATGAACACGAATAAAGGGGTCAAAACACGCTCTCATCTCTGCAACATTGTTATATGCATATGTACATCCATACTCTGAAAATCGTGTTGTTTTTCGATTCTCTTCATTATTCCAATCGTCCCATCCCTCAGGATGAATATGTTCACCGATGGTACAGTTGATTAGCATGACTTGGGCAAATTCTCGCCATGGTCTTCCTAAATATACACTTGCTGCTGCAGTTTCTCCTTCAGATACAAAATTACACGTATAAAACACAAAACCGTAGTCTTCACCCTCATAGGTTGAAGGAGCGGTTACATATCCGTTGACCTTTTCATGACGGTTCTTTGATTGAACAACACATCTATTAAAAAGAGCTTGTCCTCCACCAAAGATGAAATCAACATCACCTTCAATATAGCAATTTTCAAAATAGGATTCCAAGCGGCGATACACCTTATGTTCACTTGGACCTGTAAACGATCCGGGAATGCGTGGTGTGTTGGGTAATGGAGCTAAAAACAAGGTATCTTGACATCCATATAATTTGCAGTTTTTTACCTGAATATGGAGTCCGTCCAAGTATAGAGCAATCGCCTGACCAACATTACGTCCATCTCCCGAACTATTTTCAATACATATGTTTTCTAAAACTATATTATCACCTTCGACGAGACATGTATATGAGCGAAATGTCCCAAATCGCCCTCCATCTTCATGATCTTTTAGTGCATAATCATTATATGTAATTTTAACTTCACCATCTGTACTTCCAATTAAATGTAAACCGTGTTTTGATATGACAAGCTTTTCTTCATAGACGCCGGGTCCGATTAAAATTGTATCGCCTTCATTTGCTTGATCAATTACCCTTTGTATTTTTTCATTTGCCTTAATAATATACTTCATCCAATTTCCTTTCCTTTGTCTACTGCACGGATATATTTCGGACGCTTTCTTTTAAAACCATCTCACCGGTCACGATTTGAATCCCTTTAACAAAAGGTTTGTTTTGAATCTTATCCATCAAGGTGTTCACGCAAGTTGTTGCCATACCTTCCATATTAACTTCGTATGTAGTAATACCACGATAAGTTATTGTCGGATAGAGATAATTATCAAATCCTACAACCGATATATCTTGAGGCACCGATAATTTTTTCTCCTCAATCTTTTTTATGAGCATATTAGCGACTGCATCACAGTTACAAGTAAAAGCTGTTGGCAAGTCATTCGGTAATTCGATGTCAATACTATTTCCGTAGGTTAAGTCACGGTCCGGAATAATCCATGCTTCATTAATATCGAGATGATGTTCCATCATAGCTTTCATGAACCCCAGATAACGATCGGTTATACTGCTGGTTGCAAGAATCGTTCCTAAAAAACCGATTTTTTTATGACCTTGGCTAATTAAGTAATTTGTCAATGCATACATGCCATAGAAGCCATCCGATATTACGGCATCTAAGTGCTGAACATCATTATACGCATCCAATAGCATTATGGGTACATCATTATTTTGACCCATATACTCACCATAGGCTTCGCTTATTTGACCCATGATAATAAGACCTTCAATCTTTTGATCTAAAACCATTTTAGGTAACTGTAAATTCTCTTCTTCTTCGTGGTTAAGTATTTCCAAGATTGCATAATAGCCTAACTGAGTCATGCTCTCTACAAGTTGTTGATACATTGCCCAATAAAAAGAATGTCCTTCTGCTAAAAAGTGATTAGGAATTAATACACCAATATTGCCAGTGTTTTGCGAACTTTTAGAGCTCCTCGAGCGCACATACCCCATCTTTTTTGCAACCGTTTTAATATCTTCTCTCTTCTCCTCACTGACCCCACTTTGATCTGATAAAGCTTTTGAAACAGTTACCGTACTAACACCAACCCGTTTTGCAATATCTGATAACCTAACTGCTTTTGCCATAAATGCCTCCTAATTACTTCAATTTCAAGGTATCAAATGCCTGTTTAAGCTCTTGATACGTCGTTTTAAATAGTGTTTCACTAATTGAACATCCCTTATCCACTGCACTAACAAGAATACTTTCTTTATATCTTGGCGGAGTAAAGGTCAACGGAAACATGTGCTTAAGAATGATATCTTTTTCAATCGGATTTATCGGATAGATTTTTTTTGAATTACTTAATGCAAACTTTGCATGTTTAAATCCATGAAACTGATGATATTTTTCGCGTACATGCCAATCATACAAATAATAGTCATGAAACAAGGCTCCGATAACCATGCTTTTTTTTTGAATTTTGAGTTTTAACAATGACGCAACTTTTAAACTAAAATAGGTAACTGCAATGCAATGCCACATGGTCGTAACTTTCCCATGATGATAATATGCATCCATCTTTTGAATATGACGCAAAATATCTTCGCGTCGAATAATCTCTATGATTTCATCTACTACTTTTTGATTCATTTATACATTCCTTTAGCGCCTTCGCAAGTCTTTTAAGAGTTCAGAAAACCGTCTTGATGTCATGTCCGGAAAGGCTTTAAATAATCGTGAATATCGTATTTTTTTTACAAGTTGTTCGTAATTTTTTTGATTATTTAGCATGTTAAATTTTGTTCGAACACTTATAATCTTATCATGATCTATTAAATCGTTAATAATCTCTTTGATTTCAAAGCTATAATAGCTTTGTAGAGCATCTAGTTTCTCAATATATTTTTTAAACAGATCGAAAGAATCTCGCATTTCATTAATAAGTTTTAGCTGTGATTGTCGCATATTTTTCGCTTCATTTTCTAACTCAAAAAGCAAACGCCTAAAGTCAACAAGAGTCCTCATCGTTAAACTACCATCAATGACAAAATATATCAAAAAGAGTGTAATCAAAGCTTCCATAAATGGTTCTGATAAACTTCCTATTATGAAAAAGCTAAGTGGTAATACACTATATATGACTACAGTTCCGATTACACCCCAATAGATGGAGAATTTTAAGCAAATGTAACCTTTAAAATTTAACTTTTGGTGAGAGTAGTCCCACCATCTTGTTTTAAAAAAATAATACAACAAGGCGCCAACGATCCATTCGATAATTGTCGTAACAAGCGCTGAAAGAATAAATGTTGCAATAATCAATCCAGATTTACGCATTGAGCTTTGATTTAAAATAGTATGAATTGTTACATAAAGTATCACTACACCTATTCCGTAAATCGGACAAAAAGGTCCTGCCAAAAAGCCACGATTTACGAATTTATGATGCTTGTAGTAGGCATAGATAACTTCAATAGACCAACCTAAAAACGAAAATAAAACAAATATCAGAAATAATTCACCCATTAGATATGACAATTATTCACTGTCCTTGGGAACGATATAACATCACGAATGTTTGTCATTCCCGTCATATACATAATCATACGCTCAAAGCCTAAGCCAAATCCGGCATGTCTTGTCCCACCGTATTTTCGAAGATCTAGGTACCACCAATAATCCTCTTCATTTAATCCCATATCAGCCATACGTTTTCTCATAAGTTCTAAATCGTCTTCACGTTGACTTCCACCGATAATCTCTCCGACTCCGGGGACGAGCAGATCCATTGCTGCAACAGTTTTTCCGTCATCATTGAGCTTCATATAGAACGCTTTAATATCTTTTGGATAGTCGGTAACAAAAACAGGTTTTTTATAAATCACTTCTGTCAAATAACGTTCATGCTCTGTTTGTAAATCACTCCCCCATTCAACCGGATACTCAAAGTTGGCATTATTCTTTTTAAGCAGTTCCACCGCATCCGTATATGTAATTCGTTCAAAGCGGTTGTTCATTACATTACTCAGTCGTTCATTTAATCCTTTATCAATAAATTGACTGAAGAAGTTCATCTCTTCCGGTGCATGTTCTTGCACATATCGAATAATATACTTAATCATATCTTCTGCAACATCCATATCATCAATTAAGTCCGCAAAAGCCATCTCCGGTTCAATCATCCAAAATTCTGCAGCATGTCTTGGTGTGTTTGAATTTTCTGCACGGAATGTTGGACCAAACGTATATACGTTTCTAAATGCCATTGCATAGGTCTCAACATTAAGTTGACCACTAACCGTAAGACTTGCTTCTTTTCCGAAAAAATCTTGACTATAATCAACAGCACCTTCTGCCATAGGTATATTTGAAGGATTCATGGTTGATACCCTAAACATTTCACCAGCCCCTTCACAGTCACTTGCCGTAACAATTGGGGTATGTACATATACAAAACCACGTTCATTAAAGAATTGGTGGATAGCAAAAGCGGTTAGTGAACGTACGCGAAATACGGCTGCAAATGTATTTGTTCGGGGACGCAAGTGCTCAATCGTTCTTAAATATTCGAATGTATGACGCTTTTTTTGTAAGGGATAATCCGGTTGTGATTGGCCTTCAACTTGAATTTCAGATGCCTGTAGTTCAAAATCCTGCTTGGCATCAGGCGTTGCTACAAGCCTTCCTTTAACAATAATTGCAGAGCCTACATTTAACTTGGCATGCTCCTTATATCCTTCGAGTTCATCATCCATAACAATTTGTAACGTGTTAAAATGTGTTCCGTCATTGATTACAATAAAGCCGAATTTACTCGACGCTCGAACACTTCGCACCCAACCGGATACTGTAATCTCCTTGTCCAAGAACTGAGAATAATCCTTGTACAAATCTTTAATCAATGTTGCTTTCATAATATACCTTCCTTTTCATATAGTATTTTAATCCTATGTATTTTATGATATAATACTAGCAGTATATTAGATGACCATCAAATATAAAAATCATCTATATAGAATCAATAATATCATATATTAAAGATGAAGGAAAGGTGAAACTATGGATCAAAGAGTACAAAAATTAGCTCAAAATCTCGTACAGTATTCGCTAAAAGTGCAAAAAGGCGAAAAGGTATTAATCGAGCATATGGATGAAGATACAAAAGAACTCGCAAGAGCACTTGTTAAGGAAGTATTTAATGTTGGGGGAATACCATTTATTCAATCCACCGATATGCGTTTACTCCGTGAACAAATTCTTGAAGCACCTGATGAATACTTTACAATGCGAGCACAATGGGAAATGGACCGCATGAAAGCGATGGATTGTTACATCGGCGTACGTGGCAGCGAAAATGTCAGCGAGTTATCTGATGTTCCATCCACACAAATGTCCAAATATCAAAAATTACTCCAGCAAAAAGTGCATAGTGAAATACGTGTACCTCATACACGTTGGGTTGTATTAAGATACCCAACACCATCCATGGCGCAATTAAGTAATACAAGTACCTCTGCATTTGAAGATTTCTATTTTAATGTATGTAATCTTGACTACAGCAAGATGGATGAAGCCATGAACCCACTAAAAACCCTTATGGAAAAAACAGATCAAGTACATATCGTTGGTCCCGGAACGGATTTAACCTTCTCAATAAAAGACATTCCTGTTATAAAATGCGCAGGTGAAATGAATATTCCGGATGGCGAGATTTACACAGCGCCGGTAAAAAATTCCATCAACGGAACCCTTCAATATAATACACCGGCGGTATATCAAGGATTCACGTACGAAAATATTCAACTTACGTTCAAAGATGGAAAAATTGTCGAAGCGACTTCAAATGATAATGAACGTATTAATGAAGTTTTCGATACCGATGACGGTGCTAGATACGTCGGCGAATTCGCCATTGGAATTAATCCCTACATTTTAAAACCAATGAAAGATACACTCTTTGACGAAAAAATTATGGGAAGCTTCCACTTCACACCTGGCAATGCCTATGAAGACGCAGACAACACAAACCGCTCTGCAATTCACTGGGATCTTGTTTGCATTCAAACACCGGAATTTGGTGGCGGAAAAATCTACTTTGACGATGTCCTTATTCGCGAAAACGGTCGTTTCGTACTTCCTCAACTTGATTGTTTAAATCCCGAGAATTTGAAGTAAGGGAATCGTGAAGCGCTCGTTTTTCAAAGAGGAACTGCATTAAGATGGACTAATACTGAAAACAAAAAAGATAGCAAGCGGATTCAAAACTCACTGCGTTCAAACAGTTGAATCCTGAGAATTTGTAGTAAAGGAATCGTGAAGCGCTCGGTTTTCAATGAGGAACTGCGTTAAGACGGACTAATACTGAAAACAAAAAGGATAGCAAGCGGATTCAAAACTCACTGCGTTCAAACAGTTTAATCCTTAACTTGCTATCCTTTTTGTTTTCAGCGAAGTCCCTCTAAACTGGTTTCCAAAATTTCAAACCGAGCGCTTCACGACTCTTTAACAAGCATATCCACCGTTTCTAAATAGCAAAAAAATAGTATCTTTATCATGACCGAGCGTTTAGGTATAAGTCCGTAAGCTTGCGCCACAAGGATGTGGCGCTTCGCACTTTCAGACCAAGGATGGTCTGACGGGCGACGCAGGACTTTGTACCTAAGAGCGATTGACCGTGACAAACATACTATTATTTTATGCTTAATTCTAGCCTTTTAATCCTGATGTTGAAATACCTTCTACGAGATACTTCTGGAACATTAAGAAAATCAATACGATTGGAACGATGGATAGGGTTGCCATTGAGAGCATCTCTCCCCATGGAACGGTACTACCCGGGTCAGCAAATAGTCGCAATGCCAGGGTTGCTGTATATTGTTGGGGTTTGTTTAAGTAAAGTAATGGGCCTAAGAAGTCATCCCATTTCCAGTAAAATTGGAAAATGGTCGCTGTTACGAGTGCAGGTTTCATTAGGGGTAATATGATCTTGTAAAAGATTGCATATTTACTGCATCCGTCTATTTTTGCAGCTTCATCCAAGTCTCTTGGAACGCCTTGTATAAACTGCATCATTAAGAAAATGAAAAAGGGTACTCCGAAAAAGTGTGGCAATACAACCGGTAAGATGGTTCCGACAAGGTTTAGCTTATGGAAGATAATAAATTGCGGCACCATGATGATCTGAATCGGTAGCATCATCGTTGAAATCATAATAGCAAACCAAAATTTTTGAAACTTAAATTTCACGCGTGCAAATCCATAAGCGATTATTGCTGATGAAAGCACTGTTGCAAGTGTTGAAATAACGGAAATAACCGCTGAGTTCTTGAAAAAGGTTCCAAAGGTATATCCACTAAATCCGGCCCATCCACGTGCGTAGTTTCCAAAATCAAAGTTTTGTGGCCATAATCGACTTGCATCTGCAAAAATCTCCATATTGTCTTTAAATGAAGCAAAGAACATCCAAAGGATTGGATAAATCATAACGTATGCAAAGCCCATTATGATGATATGATATATTAATCGTCCTATTTGCTGTTTACGTTTCATATTAGTCCTCCTTTGCCTCATAGAATACCCATTGATTTGATGTCTTAAAGATAATTGCTGTCATTAGGCTTACAACAATTAGCATAAACCATGCCATAGCTGAACCATAACCCATTTGATAGAATTCAAATGTTTTTCTATACATATACATTGAATATACTAACAAACTATTTAAAGGTCCACCTGTTCCATTGGTTAATACAAAGGCTTGAGTAAACATCATGAAACCATTGATTACTTGCATAATTAAATTAAACAGGATAATCGGTGTTAACATTGGTATTGTTATTTTTAAAAATTGTTGTACTTTATTGGCTCCGTCTATTTTAGCCGATTCATATAAACTCATAGGAATCTGTTTTAATCCTGCCAAGAAAATTAGCATCGCAGAACCAAATTGCCATACATACAAAAGCACTAATACAATCATAGTTGTGTTGGGGTTTCCTAGCCAGTATATTGGCTCGTTTATAATGCCTAAACTGATCATAATACTATTGATCGCACCTTCAGAATCAAATATACGACTCCACATTACGGCTATAGCAACACTTCCTCCAACAATTGAAGGTATATAGTAAACAGCTCGGTAAAAGCCGGTTAACCTCGTAGGTTTATTAAAGACCATTGCCAGCATTAAGGCAAAAATCAATCGCAGCGGTACTGAAACCGCAACAAATAAGAATGTTATCTTCACTGATTTAATAAATAATGCATCTCCGGTAAACATTGTAATATAATTTTTAAGTCCTATGAATGTAGGCGGAGATAATAAATCATATTTGGTAAATGAAAGTACGAGAGAAGCGACAACAGGAATAAAGGTAAATGCAAAAAAACCAATCAACCAAGGTAAAATAAAAACGTATCCTACTGTATTATCCTTGTCCATAAACGTTGAGAAACGTTCTCGAAAATTTGGGGTTTGAACTTTTTTATCCATATACATCTCCTAATTTTTGCCGGTTACCCTTTTGAAGGATAACCGGCAAATTCACATGAATTAATGACTTACAAGTTATATTAGTTTGCTGATAGAATAGAATTTGCTTCTTGCATAAATCGTTCTGCACCCTCTTCAGGTGTTGTCACACCATAAGCCACTTCTTCATAGATGGACTTAAGTGCTTTTGTAACTTCTGCTGCACCTGCTGGTTCCGGAGCCGAAATAGGTGTTGCATAATTTTCAGCTAATGCAATATAGTCAAATGTTGCTGCGACTTCTGTACTTACACTATCTTTGATTCCGTCACGAACTGCAGCTGCAATCGGAACACCACGTTCAGCAAGTAAAACTTCATTTGCTTCAACCGAGTTGGTAAAGAAATCAATAACTCTAGCTGCTTCTTCTTTATGTTCTGATGACTCAGTAACTGAGAAGAATTGTGAAGGCTTTAAGTAAAGGCCTGAATTACCATCTTCATCATTTGGCATTACTGTCAATTCTAATTCAGAATCCATAAGATCTGCATAAGCTACGAAGAAGTTACTCCAGATAAATCCACCAAGAGTTTCATTGTTTACAAACAAGGATTCTTCCAATGTTGTTTTTTGGGCGATTTCTTGTGGATCTGGGAATACGCCTGCTTCAGTATTGTCTGCTAAAATTGTAAACATTCTTACAAGTTCATCTGTTGTTTCAAATCCTAGACCATTTCCGTCTTCATTATAAATATTTTTATCATTTTGGCGTAACAAATTTTCTAAGAAGAATTTTGGGTCATCCCATAAAGGTGCATCCGAACGGATTCCATGTTCATTATATGCATCGCTAATCAATGTCTCAAAGTCATTCCATGTCCAATTAGGATCCACTGAACCATATCCCATTTGATCCATTAAAGACTTGTTATATACATATGATAATGCATTCATTCCAAGTGGAACACCATATAATCCACCGTCAGCACTTCCACCTTCTAAGTTAGCAGGAGCCACATCATCAAGATTTAATACACCTGACTCTACATAAGGACTTAGGTCTGCTAAGACACCTTTATCAATATATTGACCGATAAACGCATAATCTTGTTGAATTATATCAGGTAATGATCCACCTGCTGTTTGTGTTGCTAGTTTGTCCCAATATCCAGCCCAACCTATAGGCTCTAATTCAAAAGTAACATTTGGATACATTTCTGTGTATAAAGCTAATGCTTCTTCTGTTCTCGCATCACGAACTTGGTTTCCCCACCATGCTACACGAAGTACAATTTCATCAGCAGAACTTCCTGAATCTGTTGATTCAGTAGAATCCGTACTACTTGAATCTGTTGAAGCATCTTCTGACCCTGCGTTTGTTTCATTACCTGCGGTGTTCTTTTCTTCTTTACCACAACCTGCAAATAATGCTGTTACCATCATAAGTACCAGTAACATTGACAATACTTTTTTCATTATAACTACCTCCTGATATAATTTATTATTCTGTTTCTTATTACTCTATTAGTTTACACAGAAACAGCTTTAATCACAATCGAATATCATGTTCAGTTTTGTTTAAAAAAAGTACTCTCATTACTTTTTTAATGCATTTTTTTATTTTTTTGTTTAATTTTATGTCTTTTGTATAAAAAAGCGTTATTATATCTAAACCATCGTTTGATTTTTATACTCTGATGGCGTCATACCGGTATGGCGTTTAAATAATTGGCTAAAATATTGTGGATTATTCCCCATTCCGACCTTGGATGCAATTTCATAAACCTTTGCTGATGCTGATTGCTCAATAACTTCTTTGGCTTTTTCCATCCGTCGGCGCATTAAATATTGGGAAAAGTTTTCATCCATCTCTTTTGAGAACAACTTTGATAAATAGCCACTATTCATATATAAGAGTTCATTTGCAATCCATTTCAAGGATAATTCTTCTTGGTCAATATGTTCATCAATAATACGTAACATATTCTCTACGATTTCATTATGCCGATGAATAATTCCCGAATAATTCATGGCAACCACTTCATTGCCTATTTTGATGATTTCCTCTTTTGTTTGTTCAAAGCTATCATAGAGTTGAATTTCCAATAATTTTTGAATATATGCATTGGCTTTATCGGTTTGACATTGTCGCAATATGGCTGAGGCTAATTCAATGCAATAAAACTTGAAGGTGCTAATATCAAAACGCATTTTTGACAGATGATCAAAATATTCTGTAATCTTTTGATTAAACAAGTCTGAATTACCTGATTTTACCGTTGTCACAATTTCTTGAAGATCAATGCTATCAAGCTCATTGACTTGCATCCCTTTTTCGATATCTTTATATGAAATAATACAACTATTTCCTAGATAAAAGGCATAATTTAAATAATCTTGTGCCTTTTGGAACAAGACACTCACTTCATCAAAATCACCTTCGCGTGTATAGGTTGTCACTAAATCCTTATCTGCTAAGTATTTAAAATTCTCCATAATTTCATTTAAAAACTCTTCTATTTGCTTTTCTTCTAAATTTTCAACAATGAGTAGTACACTTTTATTCACTGTTGTTTTGAAATAAATAGATTCTTGAAAGGTTTGTCGTTTAACAATATTTAATAGCGCAAATAAGGTATTGAAATTAAAGTCACCTACCGGCTGAAGTATAATGACCCGGATCCGTTTATTCTTGACATTAAAAAGGTTCATAAAATAATCAAGTTCGTCTTGATTATAATGACGACTCATAATAAAATCACGAATAAATTGCTCTTTAACGAGAGGAATAATTTTTTCTAGCTTTTCATTATTTTTCTTAATAAAGTCTTCTCGTTTTTCTTTTAATTTTAGACGACTACGAACTTCTTCTAAAATATGTATCAGATCTTTTTCATCACATGGCTTCAATAAATAATGTTTAACCCCATGCTTCATCGTTTCTTTCGCTAATTTAAACTCGCTGTGCCCAGAAAGAATAGCAAATTCGATTTCCGGGTATTTCATTTTCACTTTTTCAATCAATTGAATTCCTGACATAACCGGCATTTTTAAGTCTGTTATAACCAAATCCGGATGCTCACGAAGAATGATATCATATGCTTCAATCCCATGTTTTGCTGTTCCGATAAGTTCAAAGCCATAGGTTTCCCAATCAATAAGACTTGAAATACTTTCTCTAATAATACGTTCGTCATCAACAAGTAAAATTTTATACATGGTCCTTCTTCCTTTCTTCAGGTATTCGAATTTCTATACGTGTGCCTTGACCAATTTCACTTGTAATGAACAAGCCATATTCCGAACCAAAGGTCATCTTAAGACGATCATCAATATTTTGAAGGCCGATTCCCATACCTTTGCGACTCTCTAGTGGTTCATTATTTCGAAGTTTTTTCACTATGTCTTCATGTATTCCCAGTCCATTATCTTCAACACATATGATGATTTCACCTTCGTTTTTTTGCGCATAAATCGATATTTCGCAAGGTTCTAGCATGTTTTCCATCGAATGTACAATGGCATTTTCAACGAGAGGCTGCAAGGTCAGCTTGGGTATATCTATAGAATAGAAACTCCGATCCACACGGTTCCTGTAAATCAAACGTTCTTCATAGCGATATTTTTGAATGCTGATATATGCATCCAACAATTCTAGTTCTTCTTGAACACTGATTATAAGCTCATCAGTATTTACAGCGTTACGCAATAATTTCCCCAAGGCTTTAACCATAGTTGCGATTTCTTCTTGATGATTGGCTTTGGCCAACCAGTTAATCGATTCTAGTGTATTATACAAAAAGTGGGGATTAATTTGTGCTTGAAGGGCCTTAAAATTCGTATCTTTAATCACAATTTGTTTTTTAAAATTTTCATCGATCAGGGTATTAATTCGTGAAATCATCAACTCAAAATCCTTTTGAAGCATACCGATTTCATCTTCTCTTTTTTGTATGTCCTCGTCGATTTTAACTTCACTAAAATCACCGGTTTCAACGCGTTTCATACGCATTGTCAAATCCATAATCGGCTTTGTAATACTTTTTGCCAATAAAACACTGATAATACTTCCGATAACAAAGACGCCTACAAAGACAAGAAGAATCAAAAATCGCATTCTTTCTACTTGATTAAAGGCTTCATTATATCCAATAACATTCACATAGGTCCAGTTCGTATAATTTGACGTTGAATAGGATAAAAAATATTTTTTTCCGTTAAGGCTTTTTATGGAGAAGCCTTCTTCACGATCCAAATCTTCGAGTTCTAATTCCATGTCTTGAGATGATGGGTCTTTGTAGACAAGGTTTTGCTCAGAGAAAATAAACAAATGGGAGTCTTCCATTGTAGCATTTGACATGTATGCGTTTCCTACTTCGTTCAATTCTAGTCGAAGGACCACGACACCTAAATTTTCCAGACTTAATTGTGCTGTTGACCGAAATTGTCTTGCCAATAGGATAAAGCCACGCTCTGTATACTGATCGAGGATAACACTATTTCCATTTCCTTGTAATGCTGCTTGTATTGTTTGGTTCTTTACATCTTCAGGAAGCGACACCGGATTAATCCCCTCATAGTATTGCACTCCTTCTGTGTCAATAAAATAAATCGTTGAAATATTTCGTTCCGAAGCTACATAGATTAAAAACCGTTCAAGCAAATCATCCACAAGATTATTTTGACGAAATGCGTTCGACTCGTATTTTATATCTATCATTTTTTGCTGCACATTTTTATCCGATAACAGATTATATGAGTATGAATCCATTTTACGCAACTCACTTTCAATCTGATTGGTTGATAATTGTAAAACCTGGGCGGATGATTGATATAGAAGTTCATTATATACATTAAAAGATACTTGAAATGAAATCAAACTAACAAAACTTACTAGTAACACAATCAAAAGATGTGCCATAGTAAGTTTTTCTTTTATTTTTAATTTATCATAATATTTTTTTAGTTTCATCGTCTGCTCCTATTTGAATTAGGCAAGACCTAAGACACTTACCCAAAATGTTAAAAATAACATCAAGGTAAACGAACATACTAAGGTCGTCATAATAATAATATTCCCTGATAATACAGCATCGCCATCCATCTCTTTACTCATCGCAAAACTGCTGACCGCTGTCGGCCCGCCTACTAATATGGTAATAATAACAATATTCATGGGGCTTAGTCCTATCCAGTAGGCTATTGTTGAAAAAACAAATGGAAGCAATAGATTTTTGATTCCGGTAGCAATAAGTGTCAACCTCAGTGTTTCTCGAAAATGGTCAAATCGGAAAAATATTCCTAGCGAAACCAGTGCTAAGGGTGTTGCTAATGCTGCTGCTGATGTTATAAAAGCCTCTACCACAGGTGGATAGGTCAAATTGAGTAAGGCAGAGAAAAAGCCTAATACAATACCTATAATCAAGGGATTGCTTATAATATTTTTCAAAAGAGCCATATACGTTTTTATATCATGACTTTTTTCCAGTGTCAATGCAATAATAGAAATAATGTTAAAGATCGGTATTGAAATCACGGTGACTAAGGCCAGCTTTAATACTACAGCATCTCCAAACATGCCTAATAAAATAGGATAACTTATAATGGCATAGTTGGTTCTAAAGGCGCCTTGAATAAATGCGCCTTGAACGAATCCTCGATGATTATATCCTAGTCTTAAAATGTAATGTCCAACCAAACTTGCTAGGCCTGCTGCTAATAGCAATGCAAAAATTGAATACCCCATGAGCCACAGGTCATCTAGCGTGATTGATGTTGCTAAGTCAATATGTGCCACTTTTTGAAAAAGTAAAATCGGCAAGAAAACTTTAAAAACAAGCTTCATTGAAACTGTTACAAAGTCTTCTGAAACTAATCTTGCTAACTTCATCCCATATCCTAACAAAATCATTAAAAACACAGGAGTAATGGCGTTAAATGTAAGTATGAATGCGTCCATTATATATTTTCCTATTCAAACGGATATTTATCCGGAAGTTTCTTTTCTAAATGTCCTAAATAAAAAGCATCGTAAGCAATAACAATTTCTTCGTCCGTCGGTATAACCATTACTTTTAATCCATGGGTCTTTGACTGGCCGATTTGAATCTCTTCCTTACGTATCGCATTTTTCTCATCATCGATTTCGATACCGATATTTGGAAGAAAACTTGCAATTTTCTTTCTGACATATCCTTCATTTTCACCTAATCCTGCTGTGAAAATCAAAGTATCACATCCGTCTAATGTCGCCCAATAAGCACCAATATACTTGGCAATACGATATGCATAGATTGATATGACAAGTTCAGCTCGGATATCTCCGTTTTCAGCTTTTTTTCGTATATCTTGCATCATATTGGTTTTTCCCAAGGCCTTTAAACCACTCTCTTTATTAAGTGCATTCATGACAATATCAAAGGCTTCTTCGTGTTGAATCCCCTCTTTGACCATGAGGTTATTTACAACATGAGAAATAATTGCCGGGTCAATATCGCCGGACCGTGTTCCCATAATAACACCTTCAAGGGGTGTAAATCCCATCGAGGTATCCACGGATTCACCATTTTGAATCTTGGCAAGACTACTTCCATTTCCTAAATGTGCAGTAATTCCATTAAAGGTATTATAGGGTTTGCCAATTATACTTGCTGCCCGCTTTGATACATACATGTGGGAAGTTCCATGGAATCCATATGTTCGAACACCAAATTCTTTGTACCATTGCTCAGGAATGGCATAACGGAAGGCATACTCCGGTAATGTACCATGAAAAGCCGTATCAAAAATTGCAACTTGGGGAACATCACCCATAACCTCCATAGCTACTTTAATTCCAAGAAGATTCGGCGGATTATGCAAAGGTGCAATAGGAATAAGTTCTTCAATCGTATTTAAAACCTGTTGATCAATTAAAATGCTTTTGTTGTATTTTGTTCCACCATGTACAACGCGATGCCCGATACTTTTTATATCATTTTTTTGAATATTGAATTCTTCGAACACATTAAATACTGCTTCTAATGCATCTCGGTGATTAGATAGACGCATATCTCTAATGGTCTTTTCATCATTCATCTCAAACTTTAGCCGACTCTTTTCGACATTGCCAATCTCTTCGACAATACCACTCAAGTTATGTTCTAATTTGTTATGTTCAACGATCATAAACAGTGTGAATTTTAGTGATGAACTCCCACAATTAAGTGCTAAAATATAGTTATTCATTGGATCCTCCTTGTTTCTTATACTTAAACTATCGTATTCATTATAACAGAAATTCACTTTTACAGAAAGCGAAAATCCGTGTTTCTTGTTTTGTCACATGAAAATAGTAGGCGTGATGGATTTCCACATGCCTACTATTGCTTTTAAATCAGTTTTGTTGATAGGTCCCATTTTTTACCGGAACTCCAAAATCAACACCATTTTCTTGAATATCTATAAGCTGAACACGGGTATGACGATTGGGGTCGCTTAATGGGTCCCCATCTATATTTCGATAACTTCTTGCATGATAAACCAGTCCTACTTGATTGGTCCCTTTAATTCGAACAAAGGAATTGTGCCCGGGACCAAATTGACTGTTTTGCGCATATGTCGTAAATACAGGTTCTGTATGTTTAACCCAATTTTCAGTCTTAAGAAGATCTTTTTTTTCATCGATTTCTAGCAATCCTATACAATAATTATAATCTGTCTTACTCGCTGAAAAACTGACATATATTTTTCCTTTTGCTTTGAGTACAGCCGGACCTTCATTAACATTAAACCCAATGCGTTCCCAATCATATTCCGGGGTGGAAATCATAGCCTGTTGTCCACTTAATGTCCATGGATTTAACATCTCATCGATATATAAATTCGAGTTTCCTTTTATCTTCGGATCACTTTGAGCCCAAATTAAATATAGCTTATTATTGTACTCAAAGGGTGTTGCATCCAAACTAAAGGAATCCCAACGTGTTTGAATCTGACCTTTTTCAACCCATTTGCCTTCAAGAGGATTAGCATCTTCACATTCAAGTACATACATTCGAATACGCCACTCATCCTCCACATGTCCTGCCGCAAAGTATATATACCACTTTCCTTTAATGCAATGAATCTCAGGAGCCCAGATATGATGCTTTATAGGACCATCTTCATGTTCATGCCAAATAATTTTCGTCTCTGCTACAGATAGACCATTGATTGTTTTACTCCGTCGGAGTTCTATATGGTTATACTCCGGAACTGTCGCTGTAAAATAATAATATCCATCCTGATGAAGCATCATCCAAGGATCAGCCCTTTGTTCGATTAAGGGATTACTCCATTGTTCAACTAATCTTTCTTCCATATCCGACTCCTTATTATTTATTGAACGCTAAAACGCACCATATGCCATGATAATTTTGGTAATTCAATCGTAAATTCTGTCCCTATTGTTTCTTCAAGATTTACTTTTTCAGGAACAACATTCTGGGGATTTTCAAAGGAGTTCACCGCAAACATATCATCTCCTACAAGAACTTCATGATCAATCATCTTTAATTGACCAAATTCCTTTAGATCAAGATCTAACTTGATGTCTTCTGTTTGATTTGTATTTAAAACGAAAAATGCTAGTTCGCCTTTGTCTGCATCAAATGTTGTCAAACTCTGAAGCTCCGGAATCTTACCAAAACGCTCTGTTTCAACATCATCACATACCACTAGATTTTTATAGACGTCTCCGCGACCGTAATTACTCACTTGTTGGAATGGATAATATGTTGTATGTTTAAGTACTTCTCCGTTTGGCGCTGTATGAATTGGGGCTAATGCGTTCACTAATTGAGCTAGGCATGCCATACGTACGCGGTCGGCGTTATTAACAATCGTACATAGTAATCCACCAACAACCAAAGCATCTAACAAGGTATATACATCCTCTGCAATTGCCGGTGCATGTTGCCAGCGCTTTGTGTCCATTTGAGAGTTATACCATACATTCCACTCATCTAAACTTAGATAAATATCTTTTGTTCCACGATGTTTCGCTTTTACATAATCAGCCGCAGCACGAATGGTTTGAATAAATTCGTTTAAATCATAATGCGCTGCCAAGAAATTCTGTACATCACCATTATACTCATAATATCGATGCAAAGATATAAAATCAACATACTCATATGTATGATCTAAAACCGTTAAATCCCATTCTGGGAAGGTTGGCATCTCTTTACTAGAACTCCCACAGGCAACTAACTCAATATCCGGGTCAACCCACTTTAATATTTTTGCGGTTTCTTTCGCTTTTTTTCCATAGTCTTCAGCTGTTAACTGACAGGTTTGCCATGGTCCATCCATTTCATTACCCAAGCACCATACTTTGAAGTTATGAGGTTCTTCATGTCCATTCTTACGGCGTAAATCACTCCAATGGGTTCCTTTTTCAATATTACAATATTCAATGAGCTGTCCTGCCTCTGCCGGTGTTCCTGTCCCTAAATTAACGGCAATCATGCCTTCTGTCTTTGCTTTTTTGGACCAATCTGCAAATTCATCAATGCCAAAGGTATTATCTTCTATCGAAAACCATGCGTAGTCTAAACGAACAGGACGTTCTTCTTTGGGTCCGATACCATCTTTCCAATCATAACCTGATAAAAAGTTTCCCCCTGGGTATCTTACAATCGGTACATTTAATTCATTAATCGCCTGAATAACATCCTTACGAAAGCCTTGTTCGTCTGCCTCCTGATGGTCTGGCTCGTAAATCCCCGTATAAACCGCTCTCCCCATGTGCTCAATAAAGGAACCGTAAACTCTCTCATCGATGTCTGCTATTCGATAATTTTTGTTGACTAAACAATTTGCATTCTTCATACCATTCTCCTTTGACTCGTCAGCATTCTCGCACAACTATTATAGGTTTTATTAAAATATTTTATATATAATCAAAGTATATCACTTTACTATTTTTTCGTCAATGAAGAAGTCCTTTCTCCTATTTATCATTTTGTTTTACTATGACGAGCAAAAAAATAGAGCCACGACCGACTCTATTTTTTGATTATAAAACAGCTTGGCTCATAATTTCAATATTACTATTTTTACTCAGTTCAACATATTTTCTTGGTGAATGTCCGCTCATTTTCTTGAATTGTTTACTAAAATGGTAAATGTTATCATAGCCAACTTTTTCAGCGACCTCTTTAACCGATCCTGTCGAAGAAGCCAACAAATATTTTGCACGTGTCATCCGCGCTTGTATTAAATCTTCCTTCGGACTACATCCGAAGAATTCCTTATAAAGCACTGAAAATCTTGATCGACTGAGATATACTAAATCTGCCATTTCATCAATGGTCCAATCCATGGATAAGTTTGTAAATATTTCTTCACGTGCCGCTTTAAATTTTTCAATCATGGTTGTTTTGTAAGGGTCAAGTGAATAATCTTGTTTATACTTATGTAGCCGTGCAAGTCCGATAAAGAAGTCCTCCATTTGTGAACTAATCCGTTCTTCCCAAAATAGATCCTTACGAATAAATTCTTTTTCAATTTTCCGGACAAAGAAACGGATAAAATTGTAATCTTTCATTTCATAGGGCGTGTTTACAACAAGGCCCAATCGAAGAAAATAATGACTGAGATGCCTGCCCATAAAATGAAAATAATCATTCGTGAATCCACCGTCATTGTTATAGTATAGCTGTGGTTCTCCAGGTTCATATAGTATAAAAGAATTCGGTTTGACATGGATTAATTCATCATGAATACGTATCTTGACTTCTGTTGAAAAGAACAGAAACAGATAATCTTCAGAACCAAATGGCCGTTCTATTCGAAATAATGAATTTGCTTTATAATTATATCCTACATCATGTATTTCAAATAACAATTTAATAACCTCCAATATGAATCGTCTTTGCTTTTTAGTGACCGCCCTCTTGACCATAGTATGCATTCTTACCATGCTTACGTAAAAAATGCTTATCCAACAATTCTTGTTGCATATGGGACTTACCACCATACTCCTTCATGAGTGATGCTGCAAAGGCCATCTTTGCGACTTCTTCAAGAACGACTGCATGATAGACAGCTTCCTCTGCATCTTTTCCCCATGTAAAGGGGCCATGTTCTTTGACCAATACTGCCGGAACCTCTAACGCTTTAATCTTGCGTTCATGAAAGGTCTCAATAATTACCGTTCCGGTTTCCTTTTCATAATCCTTTGCAATCTCTTCCGGTCGCATTGCCCTTGTACATGGTACTGCTCCATAAAAATAATCTGCATGGGTCGTTCCAAGGGGTTTAATATCAACGCCTGCTTGAGCAAAACTTGTTGCCCACGACGAATGTGTATGGACAATTCCACCAATATCTGAAAATGCTTTATAGAGTTCTAGATGTGTCGCCGTGTCCGAGGACGGTTTATAGTCCCCTTCAACAACGTTACCTTCCATATCAACAACAACCATATCCTCTTGTGTCATGGATTCATAGTCAACACCACTGGGCTTAATGACCACGAGATTTTTCTCACGGTCAATTCCGCTGACATTGCCCCAAGTAAATACAACCAATCCACGTTTAGGCAATTCCATGTTTGCCTTAAATACTTCTGCCTTTAGCGCTTCTAACATACGATCATCCTTTCAAATTCCACAATACGTCACTCAGTTTCAAGTCCTGACGGAATGTCTTCATGTTCGTATCCTTATTGATAAGTACCGTTTCAAGATCTAAGAATTCCGCAAAATCAAGCAATTCTTCTGCCGTTACATCTAATGAAAATACAGTATGGTGAGCTCCACCGGCAAGAATCCATGCCATAGCAGCTTCTTCTAATGACGGTTGTGGCTTCCACATGGCCTGAGCTACGGGTAATTTAGGCATTTCTTGGGGTACCTTAACTGCATCAACTTCATTAATAATTAGTCGCATACGACCGCCCATATCAATAATTGAAGCATTTAGAGCCGGTCCGGTTTTACATGAAAAAGTAAATCGTGCCGGATCTTCTCGATCACCAATACCTAATGGGTTGACAATGATATTGGGCTTTTCATTTGAAATAGACGGACATACTTCCAACATATGCGCTCCTAAAACCATTTCATTATCGGGCTCTAAATGATAGGTATAATCTTCCATAAACGACGTTCCTTTATCACCAAATCGTCCCATAATCTTTGTTAAACGAACAAATCCGGCTGTTTTCCAGTCACCTTCGCCTGCAAATCCGTAGCCTTTACCCATCAGACGTTGTACCGATAGTCCGGGTAATTGTTTTAATCCGTGCAAGTCTTCAAACGTTGTTGTAAATGCAGTGAAGCCTCCATCGATTAAGAAACGTTCAATCGCGATTTCTAGCTTAGCTTGATATTTTATAGAATTGACGCTATGGTCCGAAGTTTCAACAATGTTGTATTCATTTTGATATTCCTTATAAAGAGCTTCAACTTCATCTTCCGTAACTTTTTCCACATATTCAACAAGATCACCGACACCATATCCATGAACCTGCCAACCCAACTTGATTTCCGCTTCCACTTTGTCACCTTCTGTTACGGCAACATAACGCATATTATCCCCAAATCGGGCAATTTTAAGACATTTACTTTCAGAGATTGTAACAGCAACATTCATAAAATTAAGAATTTGTTGCTGTACTTTTTCAGATTCCCAATAGCCAACAACAACTTTTCGAGGTAAACGTAGTCGTGTATTAATAAATCCAAACTCACGGCCTCCATGTGCGGATTGATTAAGATTCATAAAATCCATATCGATTTCATTCCATGGAATATCTCGATTGAATTGCGTATGTAGATGCATAAATGGTTTATTCAAAATAGATAATCCGGTAATCCACATTTTTGCAGGTGAAAATGTATGCATCCAGCCAATTACACCGGCACAACTTTCCGTATTATTTGCTTCTTTTACAAGGGCTGTAATCTCATCCGGTGTTTTTAGCACGTCTTTGAAAACAATTTTGTAGCCGAATTGCCCTTGTTCGTTTAATCCATTCACCATGTTAAGTGAGTCATCTTTAACTTCCTTAAGCACCTCAGGTCCATAAAGATGTTGACTGCCGGTTACAAACCAAAATTCATACGTTTTTGATAAATTCATTTCACTACCTCCATATTGTTCGTATCTTTTATTTTAGTGGTACGTACGTTTATATATAAATGCAAATGCATTTATTCTTCTCGTCTATTCTTCTCGTCTTCGAACTGAATCTCGTATTATCAATTCAGGTTCAATGACATCATGAATCACTGATTCTTCTTGTCGAATAAGCTTTAATAACTGGGAAGCCGCCTTCTCTCCTAAGCGTCCTTTAGGATGGGCAATCGTTGTTAATTTAACTTCGCCTGCATCGGCCATATTGGAATTATCAAAGCTGACAAGGGATAAATCCTTGGGTACATTTTTACCTAACTGACTGAGCAATTGAATGAGTCCAATAGAAATCTGGTCATTATAACATACAACGCCGGTACGGCCTTTCGTAAGCTGTTGAATTGCCTCAACATTGGTCATATCAACCACCTGTTTTTTGTTCTCCGTTGTATACCAAAGCACATCGCCTTCTAAAGGATCAAGTTCTGCTTCTCTCAAGGCTTTTAGATAGCCGGAGTAACGCCCATGCCCTTGCATATCATCTTGTTTAAAAATTCCTGCAATACGTTGATGTCCTTGTTCAATTAAATACTTTGTCGCTAAATATCCGGCTTTTTGATCGTCTTCAACAATATATGATGCCGTTACATTTTGATAGGTTGCGTGGATAAAGAGAATAGGAACACCTTGACTTTGAAGTTTTTTAAATAAGTCGTCATTATGATTTGGAAAAATACTCTTTGTGGGTTCAACAATCAGTCCTGACAAGTTATGCTTGAGCATATTCTTAAGTATGGCCCGTTCCTTTTCGATGTCATTATTAGTGTTGCCTATAATAATGCTATAGCCTTGATCACTAAGGACGCTTTCAATCCCTGATATGATTTCAGGAAAAATATAATCCTTAATATATGTTGTTATAAGACCAATCAACTTGCCTTTACCTGGCGCTTGTTGCTTGGTATTTGCAACAAATGTTCCTCGTCCTTGCTGTTTATATAACCAACCTTCATTGACTAAATCTCCGATGGCTTTACGAATTGTGTGTCGACTGACACCAAATTCTTTCATCAATTCAATCTCTGATTTAATGGGATCATTATAATTCAGGCTGTTTTCGGTTATATATCCAATAATATGTTCTTTAACATGCTTATATTTCGGTTCATTCATTGCCATCTTAGCACCTCGAATAAAAAAAACTTAACTCATACGCAATTGGTACGTACAAGTTAAGTTTATCATTGAATTTATATTTTGTAAAGATGTATTTAGTAAAAATTTCTAGTATGCAACACCTTGTGCACGCATTGCTTCAGCAACTTTCATAAAACCAGCGATATTTGAACCGATAACGAGATTGTCGTCTTCATTAAATTCTTTTGCCGCTTCACTTGCTGACTTGTAAATATTCACCATGATATCTTTTAATTTTGCATCCACTTCTTCAAAACTCCATGCATAACGCATGCTGTTTTGGCTCATTTCTAAACCTGAGGTAGCAACTCCACCGGCATTGGCTGCTTTACCGGGTCCATATACGATCTTATTCTTGATAAAGATTTCAACCGCTTCAGGCGTTGACGGCATATTTGCGCCTTCACCAACAGCAAAACATCCGTTATTAACAAGGGTTTGTGCCGCTTCACCATCAAGTTCATTCTGTGTTGCACAAGGGAGTGCAATATCACATGGTATCGTCCAAATCCCTAAGCATCCTTCTGTATAGGTTGCATTAGGATGGTCATTGACGTATTCTTTGATTCGCTTACGCTCTACTTCTTTGATGCGTTTTACAGTATCTAGCTTAATGCCTTCAGGGTCATGAATATATCCACTAGAATCACTTAATGCAACAACTTTCGCACCAAGTTCTTGGGCTTTTTCTGTTGCATAGATTGCCACGTTACCGGAACCGGAAATAACCACCGTTGATCCGTCAAATGATTTTCCTTTAATATCTTTCATGGCTTCATCCATAAAGTAGCATACACCATATCCTGTTGCTTGTGTTCTTGCTAATGAACCTCCATATGTTAATCCTTTACCTGTTAATACACCGGTAAATTCATTACGCATCTTTTTATACATTCCATACATATATCCGATCTCACGACCGCCAACACCGATGTCTCCTGCAGGAATGTCTGTATTTTCACCAATATGACGACTTAATTCAAACATAAAACTTTGACAAAAGCGCATGATTTCTCCATCGGATTTTCCTTTTGGATCAAAATCACTTCCACCTTTACCACCACCCATTGGTAAACTTGTTAATGAATTTTTAAATATTTGTTCAAAACCTAAGAACTTAATAATTCCAAGATTAACTGACGGATGAAAACGTAAACCGCCTTTATATGGGCCAATCGCACTGTTAAACTGTACTCTAAATCCACGATTAACATTTACTTTTCCTTGATCATCAACCCAAGGTACTCTAAACATGATTTGACGCTCAGGTTCAATAATTCGTTCAAAAATACCTGCTTCGACGTATTCCGGATATTTTTCTGCAACCGGCTCTAGTGATTCCAGAACTTCTTGAACAGCTTGTAAAAATTCCGGTTCGTTAGGATTACGCTTTATAGCCTCACCCATTATGTGCTGAAGATTTTTCATAAAATTGCCTCCACTTGTCCTATTGTTTATACCTTTAACGTGTTACCTTTTTATTGTATCAACATGAAAGGATTTGTCAATCAAAACTGCACGATTTGGTCATTTTTTTTGCAACAGATCAGTCGTTGAGATTGTATATCCGAATACAATTCTAAGCTTTCAAACTCAACGAGTCGAATCACTTTCTCCCAAGAGGTATCAACGGAAATTCGCCGGGTTAATTGATTCTCTTTTTCGGATAGTATTGCAAGATTAATGTCAACATCTTTCATCCCTTCAAATATAGCACAATAAAACACATCCGATTCAACAATATCTTGAAAAAAATGGCTTCCATAGGATAGTTCGGGCATGAAACCACTCAGTGCCATTTCACACAAAACATTCATATAGCAAATATCATGAAACTTTACCGGCACCCCCAATGATGGTGTCGTCGTCCCCCATCGTCCCGGTCCCATTAACATAACCACGTCATCTTTTAATTCTGCATTTAATTTGCTAATTATTTTTCCGGTTGCATATTTATCTTGTTGAGATAAGGCCAAATATTCAACCGGGTCCACAAAAACAACCCATTGAATCGGTAAATGCACATTACCACCCATAAAGTTCCCTTTGCTTTGAATTAGGCACGATGTTGCTTCCACTTTATCTGGCATAGCAACAGGTTCTCCAATTATTTTGGTTTGCAGCGGACGACACTGAACAATATTGATCTTATATTTTTCTTCTCGCGTAAAATTCACTGTAAATTCAATATCCACAGGATAGTCATAAATCTTTTCAATCCTTGTCATCATATGGCGCATTGCAGTCGGAAACTCTGTGGTATTTATCATTCGTTTTAAATCTAGAATGTACGGGGTATCTATCCCTTTTAATCCGGATTCACGAATACGACGTCTCGCTTCCCCGTCAGGTCTAAAAAACAGCTTTGATTCAGTTTTTAAATCAATGGCTTGAATTTTTTCCATCGGCAATGTCATTAATGTATTTTCATTTACGGATAACAAATCAACATAATGCTGAGAATATTTTTTTTCATCTTCATAGTTCATCGGAGTTGTTTTCTCAGGATGATCCAAGCTCACGATTTTCGCATAATCTCCTTCGATACGGTCAACCGCCCGTGTGCCTAGACCGAAAACAATTCTTAGCATACCTGCATGAATGTCAATGTCTTGATTCCACACATATAAATTCGTGGAATGACCAACGCCTGCTGCATGAGGAAAAAAGTATTCTCCATGAAAATCGCCTGAAACACGTTGAATAAGAATGGCCATTTGCTCATCTTCGCTAAATAGACCACGGTTTTTTCGATAGACCAAGGCACTTTCATTCATTGCACTTGCATAAACCTTACGAATAGCATCGACGAATTCTTCATATCGTTCATCTTCTGTTCCTTGATTTGCACAAAATACACTTTCGTATTTGCCTGCAAATGCGTTTCCAAAATTATCTTCTTGAAGGGAACTTGAGCGTACAATAATGGGTGATTGTCCAAAATACTCTAGAAGCTGTATGAATTTTTCTTTAATATTATCCGGAAATTCTCCATGCTTCAGCTTTTCTTTGAGTTCTTTTCCATAAGTATAATAAAATTCATCCGTTTTTTGTTTTGTGCGAAGTTGCCACCATCCATTTTGTACAATATAAGTGTAAAATACATCAGATCCAAGGTAAAAGGAATCATGAGATTCTAATTGGTCGGACACATCTTTATCACATTCTTTTTCAATGATTTTTCGCGCCAATAGCATTCCGACACTTTTTCCTCCAATATATCCCGTCCCAATGGTTCTTGCTTGAATAAGCAAAATATCTTCTAATGTCATATAGCCTTGACATAGCTTGATCATTCGTGAATCCTGTCCGATTATTTTTAACATGAGATCATCACGCAAGGCATTTTTTATTGTTTCTTTTGCATTCAATTTTTCTCTTGCTGCATTAAAAATCATATCCCAATAATCTAAGCGTTCTTCTCCAAATCGGATTGTTGAAAAAATAGCCGATGCTTCTGCACTGGATGTAATGGGAACGACCTGTTCTCCCTCAACATTATGGGGGAAAAACATGGTTGGCGAATAGCGTTTCCATACTTTTAATGGATGAATATAGAACTGGTCCTCAACTTGATAGGCATCAAGTAAGAGCTGGGTTGTTTCTCGAATGGTTGCTATCGTTGTAAATGTGTGGGCATTACGAATAAGTCCAAAATATGCAACGGTATCAAGTTCATATAAAAAAGGACAAGTTACATGAAAAAAATTTCCGATCATCAAATCGGAATACCAACTATTGAGAAGCTCTGTCAGTACATCAAATACATAAAAGGTTTCCGTCCCTTCTTTTTCAATCATTCGATATACATCGGTTGCAAAACTTTCAAATCCTTTTCCTGCATCAATTTCATAAATAATTATATGTTTATTTTCATCAATCAAAGGTTGATGTGCGCCAAATCGAACATAGATCAGTTTGCGCTCATCGCTTAACGCTTGGGAAACAAATGCATCAACCACCCGCTGATAGCTTGATAATGTGTCCACTTGCCATACAACATTATCACCGATTCTCAAGGCATCAATTGCAGAATCTAAACCTAGAATTCCTGTTTTCACACGTGTATTCATAGTGAATCCTCCTTTGATCTAAGTATATCATTTTAATGCATTTTTTGTCGATCAATATCCCGATACGCTAACATATAGTTAATTCCCGAAACAATAATACCTCCACCAATAAAATTACCTATTGCAGCAATCGAAAGGTTATATCCGATTTGACCTAAGGTTATATCTCCACCCCCGAAATAGGCAACAAATAAGTAATACATATTTGCCACGACGTGTTCTGTCCCGCTCAACACAAACACAGTAATTCCTAGCCAAACAACGACTACTTTTGCAATCTCTTCTCGACAACTATAAGCTAAACAGACACTTGTTGAAACAATAATATTACATAAAATACTGCTAAACAATATAGTTACCGGCTCCATATGTACTTTATGCACTGCTTTTTCAACCACAAGATTTAAGACTGAAACATCAAAAATCTCTGCGCCGATTGTTAATAAGGCCAAAAATATTGCGCCGATTAAATTCGCGATTAATATAAGTAGCAAAATTCTAAAGGTCTTACTAAAATTGGTTCTCCGATCAAACACTGCAATCATAACCATACTATCACTTGTATAGAGTTCAGCTTGCATCAATAAAATAGCAATGATTCCCATTGGAAAGACCAAGGCCCCTAAAAAAGCACCTACTCCAGGATCTAATGCGGATGCTGCTACTTTAAAATACCCAATTGCTCCGATTGATATATACATACCGGCAAGTATTCCTTGAATCAATAGAATAATAAACCGTTTATTTGCTTTCGCTTTACTTTGTCCTAATATATACTCTGTCAGTGCCTTCGGTCCTGAATAAATTTTCGCCATAATAATTCCTTCCTATATTGTCAAGCCCAAAATATTGATTTTTAGGGCTTTTCTTTAAATATTCACCTCAACAATCAGAGCTAATGGTGATGAATAGTCATTGTATCTTGTACTGAATAGCTATAATTAGAGA